>Ga0209212_1002209_pt1 | contig 28511 bp, 26 predicted proteins | sample RifGroC2_FD_183996 | JGI IMG/M metagenome (GOLD analysis project Ga0209212, IMG submission 183996) | Groundwater microbial communities from Rifle, Colorado, USA - Groundwater C2 (SPAdes) (version 2) | ecosystem: Environmental > Aquatic > Deep subsurface > Groundwater | place: Rifle, Colorado... | reverse complement strand
TTGGATAGAACGGATCGTCTCCGGGGTGGGGTCGCGGATGCCGTCCTCGAGCGCTTCCGCCACGGACCGCTAGCGGCGTGCGCAGCTCGTGGGAGACATCCGCCACCCACCGACGCCGCGCCTGCTCGTTCTTTTCCAGGACGAGCGCCAGGGAGTTGAAGTCCCGGGCGAGGAGTCCGAGCTCGTCGGCGGAAACCATGGGGACGCGGATGTCGTACCGGCCGGCGGCCAGGTCGTGAGTTGCCGCGGCCAGTGCCCTGATCGGCCGGATCAGGCGGTTAGCCAAAGGTAGGGAGAGTCCTGCAGCCACCAGCACAACCATTACTGCCACTATTCCAAGGGCAAGGCTTTGTTCTTTAACGAAGCGGAGCTGGCGCTCGTCGGAGAGATGCCGGCGCGGCAGGAGCCCCAGGTACCCCACGATCCGGTCGCGGTGGCGGAGGGGCCTGACCTCGACATTGTTGGGGATACCACCCGGACCGGACACCAGCTTATTCTCCGCATCGAGAAGGAATACGCGCATGGCGAAGCCGCGCCTCAGTTGTTGCTTGGGAGGATAGGCGCCCCCTTCATGCTGCGAAGGGGCACCCCGACCCTCTGGCCGCTCCCGGTCCGGGTAACCGCCCCCCTCCTCGGAGAGGGAAGCGGAAAGGAGACGGCGCCATTGCCCCGGCTCGTTCTTCAGGAAAACCCAGCTCTCCTGTCTGGCGTACCCCTCCTCGAGCCTCTCGGCCAACAGGGCCAGCCTCGTCTGTTCAAGGCTGTTGACATAGCGGAGAAATCCCCTGTCGATGCTCCAACGCATGATGACAACCATGCTGATCACCGCCAGACCGGCGGCCACCAGTATTGCCAGAAACAACCGATACGTAATGCCGATCTTCATCACAACTCCCTCGTATGTAATCAGGTTAATATTGCAATTCAGTATTATCACATGGTGTCAGTGGATTGCCATCGTCCAACGGTTAGCCGGGCATAGTTCCTCATTTCTTCCGCATTTTCGCCACATTCTGCTGGTACTCCTCGAACCACAAAGATGGCACCCCAGCCAGGGTGCCTAATATCGAGGGTCAAAGGAGAAGAGACATGAAAAGGCTGATCGTCATTGGTGCACTGGCAGTCGGGACACTGGCAGGCGGAGCATGGAGCGCACAGGCGGCGCTTGGTTCGGATTTGGACAGGCCAGCGCTGTATGAAGGGCGAGGAGAGCATGGGAAAATGGATTCGGAGCGGCGCCTCGCCCGCATGACAAAAAAACTCAAGCTGACAGATGCGCAGAAGGAGCAGATTCAGGCCCTTCTGAAGGGTGAGAAGGAGCGGGTCGCGCCCTTGCGTGAGAAGCTGAGGGAGAGCCGGAAGCAATTACGCCAGGCCGCGGAAGCGGAGACTTTCGACGAGGCGGCGGTCAAGGCTCTCGCCGCAAACCAGGCCAACCTCCAGGCGGAGCTGATCGTCTCGCGTCTCCGCGAGCAGAGCCAGATCCACGCCATCCTGACCCCGGAGCAGCGGGAGCTGGCGGAGAAGCTCCACCCCAGGAATCATGGGAAGCGGCATGGGCGGCACAGAAACTAACAGCCGGAATAAGCCGGAATAATTGTCGCAAAGGACGGGCGGCACGGGCTGCCGCCGACAAGAGGCACGAGAAAGGAGAACGACATGAACAGGCATGACATGAAAGCGATTGGGCCTCCTCGGCATCATGCTCCGTGATGCCTGTCGACCGCGGCGCGGCCCGCTTGCCGCGCCGCGGTATTACTCTTCTTTATTCCGCTCTTGTTCACGGAGGAATGTATGAGCTACCCCGATTTGTTGCTCAGGCTGTCCGGGCCAAAAATAACCGCGCTGCTCCCGGTCGGGAGAAGATACCTGCGCAAGCGCTTTTCCCGAAACTATGGCGGCATCGCTGACCTTATCGCATGGCTGCGGGACCTTGGACTGAAGGAGCGCTGCATCCGGATCAAAGCTCCGCACCGGGATCTGAACAGCGAGGTGCTCAACATCGCCACCCTTCTCGGCCTGGACGGCCATGTGGTCAGCCTGAAATGAGAGCCTTGTCTGACACAAGAAAGTGAATGAGGTGAAAGTGTGGCCCTCATCTGGCTTGTCAGCTTTGCAGCACATGGCAGGGAAGAGAAATCCAAAGATACAAGGAGAAAAACCTATGGCAAAGATGCTTGATAAGATAACCGGCCGCCTTCCAGTGGCCCTGGCTTCCGTAAATCTCGTGATTCCAATATTGCTTGCACTGTTCATAATTGTCCATGGGGTGGAGCATGCGCATGGCGCGCAGCAGGGAATTGCCCGGAAAAAGGCCGCCCCGCCGAAAGTGCAGGCGATGGTGAGAAAGGTGGATACGACGGCGAATCTCCTCGAGGTGAGAATGAACAAAAAATCGGTGACCTTCGCCGTGACGCCGGGAACAAGGATAACCGCGCAGAATGGTAAGCCCCTCAAACTCGCGGCCATCAACAAGCGGGATGAAGTGAAGGTTGCCTGGAGCGATGCAGCCGGGAAACTGGTAGCCACCGAAATAAGCATCATCCTGCCCGCCAAGTACAAGAAAAACGGCAGGGGGAATGGCCTAGGGCAGCGAAGAGGCCAGGGGAACAACAAGGCCCTGACAAACAGTTAAGACGCATTCCATGAGTCTGACACTGTGGGTGATAACGGCCCATGCACCGTTATCACTTTTCTTGAGGATGTCGCGTGACGAATGTTGGGGATCGGTATGAGTGGGGAAACAAGAACAGTTTTTAGACGATGGTGGTGGGTGATAGTAGTGGTTATCGCCGTTCCAGGGGGACTCTTCGCGTGGCGTGCGTCAGCCGTTGTGCCGGCCGCAGGCACATACCAGACCGCCGTGGTATACCGGGGCGACATAGAGAACAGCATCACGGCAGTCGGCACATTGCAGCCCCTCAAGTACGTCGATGTCGGCGTCCAGGTTTCCGGGCAGCTGAAGCGCATGAAGGTCAAGCCCGGCGACACCGTCAGGCAGGGAGAGCTCCTCGCCGAGATAGACCCGGCCATCTTCGCGGCCAAGGTCCTGGAGGCGGAGGCAACACTCGAAAACCTCAAGGCGCAGCTCAGGATAAAGGAACAGCAGGCGCTTTTGGCCGTTCAGCAGAACAACAGGACCGCAGGATTGCTGAAGGAAGACGCCGTCGCCGCCAAGGAGCTCGAACTCACCGATTCGGCGCTGAAAATCGCCCGGTCGGAGCTAGATGTGGTCAGGTCGCAGATCAGGCAGGCCGAAGCGGCGCTCCAGACAGCCAACGCCAATCTCAGATACACGCGGATCACGGCGCCGATGTCCGGCACGGTGGTCTCGGTCACCGCCCGCGAAGGCCAGACCCTCAACGCCAATCAGCAGGCGCCGGTCATTCTCCGTATTGCGGATATGGAGACGATGACGGTATGGGCGCAGGTCTCCGAGGCGGACGTGACCAGGCTGCGGGCCGGGGGAGAGGCATATTTCACCCTCCTGGGAACGCCCGACCGGCGTTGGAGCGGCAGGGTCCGACAGATACTCCCGACCCCAGAGATCATCAACAACGTGACCCTCTACAATGCGCTCTTCGATGTCGCCAATCCGGGCGGCGAACTGAAGGTGCAGATGACGGCCCAGGTATTCTTCGTCCTGAAGAAGGCGCAGGATGTGCTGGTCGCGCCGGTCGCGGCTCTTCAGGCTGTGGAGAAGAAACGGCGCGGAAACGGGGAGGGCAAAAAGAACGCTACCGGACGGGAAAAGGGGAATGGCGGGGGAAAACAGCAGAACGGCAGTAGCGGGAAATATACCGTTCGCGTCCTGAAGCAGGACGGCGGCATCGAGGAACGGGTGGTGACAACCGGGATCACCACCCAGGTGGCGGCAGAGATCCGCACCGGCCTGCAGGAGGGGGAGACCATCGTCACCGGTATGGCCCAGACGAAGAAGAGCGGGAAAAACGGCCTGGGTGGAAAGAAAGGGGGCAAACTCTGATGGCCGTCATCGAGCTGCGCGACATCACCAGAGTCTACCAGAGCGGCGCGGCGGATGTGCCGATTCTGAAGGGGATCACCCTCTCGATCGAGAGCGGCGAATATGTCGCGATCATGGGGCCTTCCGGTTCCGGCAAGAGCACCCTGATGAACCTGATCGGCTGCCTCGACCGGCCGACCTCCGGCAGTTATCTCCTCAACGGAGAAGATGTGTCGGCCTTCGATCCTGACCGTCTCGCCGCGGTTCGGCGGCATACCTTCGGGTTCGTCTTTCAACGCTACAATCTCGTCTCCTGGCTTACCGCCGCCGAAAACGTGGAGGTCCCCGCGATCTACGCCGGAGCGGCGAAGAATGCGCGCCGGGAACGGGCCCATCATCTGCTCGCGGCGCTCGGCCTGGGAGAAAGACTCGCCTACCGGCCAAACCAGCTTTCCGGCGGCCAACAGCAACGGGTGAGCATCGCACGGGCCTTGATGAACGGTGGCCAGGTGATAGTGGCCGACGAGCCGAGCGGCGCCCTGGACAGCAAGAGCGGAGCAGAGGTGATGGATATCCTCCAGACGCTTCACCGGCAAGGGCATACCGTCATCATGGTCACCCATGACCCGCTGCTGGCGCAACGGGCCGACCGGATCATCCGGATAGCCGACGGTGTGATCGTAGGCGACGAGATCAAGCCCCGCGACAGCCAGACTGAATTGCCGAAGACCGAGCAGGGAGGGAAGGGAGCGGGCCTCCTCGATATAGGCGAAGCCTTCAGGATGGCTATCCACTCGCTCCTCGTCAACCGGCTGAGAACCCTTCTCACCATGCTGGGGATTACCATCGGCGTCGGTTCGGTGGTTGCCATGCTGGCCATCGGCAACGGGGCAAAACAGGAGGTGCTGGACCGCATCCGCGCCATGGGGACGAACCTGCTGCTGGTGCGGCCTGGAGCGCCCGGCGTGCGGGGCGCCGGGGGAACGATCACCACGCTGGTCCCGGAGGACGCCGCGGCGATCCGCATGCTTCCGGGGGTCGCCGCGGCAGTGCCGGAGATGGCCCAGCCGGTCACGGTCAGGCAGGGGAACATGGACTTCGCCACCACCGTGACCGCGACCAGCGAACAATTTCCGCAGGCCCGCAACTGGAGCGTGCGGATCGGCGCATTCTTCAAGAGGGACGACATGACCACCTATGCCCAGGTGGCGGTGGTGGGCCAGACCGTTGCCGACGCCCTGTTTCCCAACGGCGGGGACCCGATCGGAAAATATATCCTGATGGGTAACGCCCCGTTCCAGATCATCGGGATCATGTCGGCAAAAGGGGCCGATCCGGGAGGAAACGATCTTGACAACATGGTCTGGGTCCCGCTCACCACCGGCAGTATCCGCCTGTTCGGCCAGAAAAACCTCAGGTCGATCTCCGTGCAGGCCGCCGATGCCGGGGCGATCGGCGCCGTTCTGGAGAGCGTCAGGGAACTGCTCCTGACGCGGCACGGCAAGGAGGACTTCCAGGTGAAGAGCATGGAGGCCCTGATCGCATCGGCCACCGAGACGCAGGACACCCTCAGCTATCTGCTGGGCGCCATCGCCGCCATCTCCCTCCTGGTCGGCGGGATCGGGGTGATGAACATCATGCTCGTGTCGGTGACCGAAAGGACGCGGGAGATCGGGGTGCGGGTCGCGGTGGGGGCGCGCCGCCTCGATATCATGCTGCAGTTCCTGACCGAGGCGGTGGTGGTCTGTCTCATCAGCGGCGTGATCGGCGTGGCTGTCGGCGTGGGAGGAGGGATCGCTGCTGCCGGGGCCATGGGCTGGATGGCCCTGTTCTCCGTCTGGGCCATCCTGCCGGCTTTCGCCTGCGCATTCGCCACCGGCCTGGTCTTCGGCTATCTCCCCGCGAAAAAGGCGGCGCACCTCGATCCGGTTGCGGCGCTCGCGACGGACTGACACCATGAAACCGGCGAGAGGAGGACGAAATACTATGCTCAAGAAGAGAGCCTTTTGCGGGCTCGTTGCCATTCCCCTGTTTCTGGCTGCATGCACGGTGGGGCCAGCCTATGTCCGCCCCGACACGGCACCCCCTCCGGCCTGGAGCCATGCGGCGGCTCCGGCGGGCACGGAAGGCGCCTGGCCTGCTCCCGATTGGTGGCGAGGCTTCGCCATTCCCGAACTGGATGCCCTCATGGAAACCGCGGTCAGGCAGAACCTCGACGTCGAGGCGGCGAAGGCGCGGATCGAGCAGGCCAGATCCCTGGCGAGGATAGCCGGCGCCAACCTCTTTCCGGGGGTGACAGCCGGCATCGGCTCGGGCCTTGACAAGAGGGGGGGCTCGGGCGCAGCGACGTCGTTCTCCCTCAACGCCACCGCTTCCTACGAGGTGGACCTCTGGGGGAGGAACCGGAGCCTGGAGGAGTCAGCCTCCGCGAAAGCGGAAGGGAGCGTCTACGAGATGCGCGTGGTTCTTCTGGCGCTCACAGCGGATGTCGCGTCCCTCTATTTCCGGGTTCTCACGCTGAATGACCAGATCGAAACCGCCCGCCAGACCTCGGAGGACGAGGAAAAGCTCCTCGCCATCATGGAGCAGAGATACCGGTTCGGCGAGATTTCGGGGCTCGACCTGGCCCAGGCGAGGCAGAACCTGTCCGCGGTAAAGGCGCTGATCCCTTCCCTCGAACGGCAACGCGAACAGGCCGAGAACGGGTTGGCGCTCTTGGCGAGGAAAAATCCGGGAGAGGTGAAGGTTGCCGGTTCTCTCATGCAAGCGGCCATTCCCAGAGCGATACCCGCCGGCCTCCCCTCGGAGCTTCTGGAGAGGCGCCCGGGCATAAGAAAGGCCGAGGCCGACCTCATTGCCGCGCATGCGGACATGGGGAGAGCAAAGGCCGAGCTGTTTCCGACCATGAAACTGACCATGCTGGGTGGTTATGCCGGGAGTGAGCTCCTGGGGCTGATGAATCCGGCAAACGCCTTCTACTCCATAGGCGCCGACCTCCTGACCACGGTCTTCAAGAGGGAGAGGCTGACCGCCGAGTACGACAGGACAGCCGCCGTGCGCCTGGAGCTCTTGCATGCCTATCGCAAGGCGGCGCTCTCGGCGTTCCGGGATGTGGCCGATGCGCTGGTGGCGATCGAAAAGCTGGCGGAGGAGGAAAAACTGCTGGAAACGGCCCTGGCGTCGGCCGAGCGCGCCTACGCATTGTCTGAAATCCGCTATCGGCACGGGTTGACCGATTTCACCACCGTGCTGACCGCCGACAGGTCGCGGCTCGACGTGCGCAACAACCAGCTCCAGACAAGGCTCGACAGGCTCAACGCGCAGGTTGCGCTCTACAAGGCGCTCGGAGGGGGATTGAGCTGAAAAACAAAGGAGGGAGAAGATGCTGAAGACGGCAACAACTGTGTTTCTGAATCGTATTTTCACCTGCGTTCCGCTGATTGGGAGGATGTTGGGTATAGGGTCTGGCGCAAAGCCGGCCACCGTTGCCGGTACCGGCTTCCCTTGAAAGATGCCCGGGGCGGAGAACGGACCGGCAGGAAGCCCACATGTCAGGCGCGGGGAGTACCTGAGGAAAGTTTCGGAACGGCGGCCGGGAATGGAGGAACAAGATGACAACTACGAGTTTGTTAACGATTGTGGGCTTCTGGGTCATGCAGGTGCTTTCCCAGCTCTTTTTCCAGTGGGGGAGCGCAGGCGGCTCCCGCTGGCTCTGGGGGTTTCTCGGCGGGAATCTCTTCGGCCTGTTCAGCGTATTCCTGCTCATGTCCGCCTACAAGTTCATGAACCCGAACATCGCTTTCGGCGTCTGCACCGGGGGGCCTTCGTCGCGGGACAACTGGCGCTGGCTCTTATCTGCAGGTCCGGGGTTTCAAACCTGCAATGGGGCGGGGTCGGGATAATCGCGACAGGGATGATACTGTTTGCGGCAGCAAAACCAGGCACGATTACGCCATAGTTTGCCTGCAACGTTTCCCCTCTGTACTTTCAACACAGCCATCCTGGCCGGCATAAGAGTCATGCCTCATCTTGCCGTGTGGAGCCTACCATCGCTCTCCCTTGCGCGCGGCCACCTGCTTATCCAGCGACAGCGGCCCCGCGCCCACAAGCAGGAGAAAGAGCGATCCCAACAACATCGACCAATCCGTGCGGGCCTCGTGTGCCATGGCCCAGAAACCCTTCTGCAGGAGAATGGGGATCTTGGTCGTGGTAATGGCCACCAGCATGTCCACGATCAGCGGCAAGGCGGCCAGGCGGGTCAGGATTCCGACCAGAAAGAGCGTTCCGCAGACGATCTCCACTACTCCCACGAACGGAGCCATGATCTCGGGCTCGGGTATGCCGATTTTGGCGAAGCGCCCCACACCCAACTCGCCAGGGAAAAGAAACTTTTGGATGCCTTCGGACAAAAACACAGCGCCCACGAGCAGCCTGATCAGAATGGCAGCGGCGGGAGCGTGACTATCGAAAAGCTGTTTCATCACCATTTTTCCCTCCTTCGGCAACACATGGCATTTCACGCCGATCACCGGGAAGGCGGAGATTGCGCCGTAAACCGGGCGAGGTCAGCCAGACCAAGTTCAGCCTCGATGCCGGCAATTTGCCTCACGGCGTTCTCAAACCCATCCGCCCCGAACTGTTGATGCTCGATCTCCTCAAACCTCTCGTTCATCTCGTCGAGCTGTTCCGCAGAAAGGCTCTGCTTCCATGCCGGGAAAACAATCGTGTCTTCTCTCGCAGCATGCGGCCGGTACATCCGAACGAGCGACTCGAAAGCCCGCGTCAGGAGCTCGGCGTCGCCGGCGCGAAGTCTTGCTCCACGCGTCGCCGCAAGAATATAGTCGGTTATCTCGCGCCCGCGTTGATGCTGCACCGTGAGAATATCCGCCAAGCGGGCGGCTTCACCTCCTGCCCTTTTAACCGCGGGGAAGATGTACGCCTCTTCCAATCGCCGCTCGTGGTAGTCTTCGCCGAAGGCCCGGAAGAGTCTGGCTGTTTTCTGAAGCACATCGGGCGCAACGGTCGAAGGATCGGTACGCAATTTCGCAGCCGCTTCGCTGTAAACGAACAGGGCGCGGCGCAGAACTCCATGCTCGCGCATAAGATCCTCGACCGCCGTTATTTCGCCGCCCGTCGGCTCTTTGTCTTTGTCTTTGTCGGATGGCTGTTCTGCTTTATCGAAGAAAAAGCCGGTTGCGGCAGCCTGCCTGTTGAGGAGCAGTCCGCCACATATCATGACCATGCCGGCAAACAACTCTCTTCTTTTCAGTTCCATCGTAGCCTCCTTTATCCAATCTTAGAATCCGGAATCCAGAAGTCAGTAGCCAGAATTCAGAAGAACCTGAACCCATCATATTGGGATTTTTGATCTATTTATTGACTCCTGAATTCCGGCTACTGACTTCTGAAGTAGTTGCCCCTAGAATTTATACGTCATGGACAGCGAGACGACATGGGCATCGTAACTGGGCGCCAGATAGCTGCCTAGGTTCGGCAAGCGGTTACCCCACTGGCTGGAAGCGGAGGAGTCGCGGGTGAAAAACTCGTTGCCGTTAACCGGCTGGGTCCAGGGGGAGTTGTTTGACTGCTGCCAATCCTGGGTCTTGTAGTACTCGTACATGTAGCCAAGGGCGGCAGTCAGGTCTTTGATCAACTCGTAATCCACGCTGGCATTGAAGGTATGACGGTCATTGCGAACGGTCGGCGGTGTTCTGAAGGCAAACGGGGTGGTATCTGCAAACTGTGAGCCCCACCCGGCGTAGTCGATCTCAACCTTGCCGGCCGAGTAGGTGTAAGAGGTGTTGAAATTCAGCTTCTTGGGAATGACAGCGACTCTGACATCGGCACCCACGGTGTAGGTAGTATCTTTGATATTCGCTGTCCAGAGACCGGCTGCATTGTCCCATCCCCCTACTGTTGTTGCGCTGGGCGCAACGTTGGTAGGGGTCGCCTTATTGGCATCGTCAAATTCGAATCCCCGCTGCAGAGTATTTGCTTCTTCCTTGCTGGCAAAGGCGCCAAAACGCACGCGCTGGTTGGGGGTATAGGAGACGTCGACCCCGTAGAAGTTCCGCTCGTCCTTGAGCAGACCGACCTGTTGGCCGGGGGTGGCGGCAGTTCTGTCGGCGGGTGTGATGGCGAGCGCTCCCGCATAGTTGAGCAGGGGCTGCGACGATAGGACGTTGGAGTTGAAGTCGTCCTTGCGGTAGCGGTAGGTGCCTGAGACGTCGAGCGTCTCAAGCGGGCTCACGGTGACCTGGACCTCGAAGAGGTTGCGCTCGCGGTCGCTCACGTCGAAGCGGCGGGTATCGGGGACGTTCTCGAAGGTGAACTGGGAATCGGTGTTGTTGTTTGCCTCGGCAGGGAGATACCAGTAGGTGCTGCGGCCCGCTTCACCGTTGTAATCATCGGCCTTGCGGTCACCGTACTGGTACTTGGTGCGGAAGTTCAGCCACTTCGCCGGACGGGAACGCAGCGACAACTTGTAGATGTTCTCATTGGTGTCGGCTTCACGGTACTGGCGGTCGATCTCCTCCCGCTGGTAGCCCAGACCGAGGGTCGTCGCCCAAATGGGAAGGGTGTAGTTGGCGTCGACCCCGTAGTCCTGCTTGTCATACTCGTAGGTCAGATTGCGGCGCTCGTTGAGGTATTCGACTTCGCCGTCAGGGGTGGAGAGGGTATCGCCGGTCACGTACCGCCACTCAGAGGTCGGGGTGTTGTTGGCCAGATCGTAGTAGCGGTAGAAGGCCCGCAGATTCAGACGCTGAATCGGGTTGATGGAGTAGTCGAGGTTGAACATCTTGGTCTCGACTTCGGCTTTGGCGCTCTTGCGGGGGAGCTTGGCGGGGTCGTTCCAGGCCAGACCGTCGCCTTCCGCGACGGCATCCAGAGTGCCGTTGGTGCTGTAAGGTATGAGGGTCTCATCCTGCTCCGCCAGGCCGTAGGCCGCGGTGGCCGTCAAGCGGCTGTTGAGGGGCAGGTCTACGCCCAAGGCGAGGGAGATGTTCTGGTAAAGGTTGTCCTGGGGGAGTGCACGCCGACCGAAGGTCCCCACCGGCCTGTCCCACGCCTCGGAGGTTCCGGCAGCGGTGTCGGTGTAGATGTTCTGCCAGGTCAAGGTGTCGATGTTGTTGTCGAACTTGGAGATGAGGTAGGTAAGGTTCGCCTGATAGCCCTTGCCGGTGTAATCGGCCTCGAGTTTGGCCTCCTTGGTCCGGTAATCGATCGGCTCCGCTAGCTGGATGTTCAGGATCCGCGGCGGACGATCGCCGATGGGGCCGTAGGAAACCTTGTTGCCGTCCCGCTCCTCGTCGGAAACAGTCAGCCGCAATTTCAGATTGTCGAGCAGAGAGAAGTTAAAACCTGCGGTCCCTTTCCTGCGATCGTTGGAGAGTTTGATAGGACGCAGGTTATTCGCCAGATAATCCTCGGTCAGCAGATCATTCGCCTGCTGCTGAGCAGCGGTGGGTGTGAGACTCTTGGTGATCCCCTGGACCGTGGTGGGCACGACGAGCAGGCCTCCCTGGCTGACGTAGGGGGTCCTGGCCTTGTTGCTCAGGTTGTGGATGATTTCGTCCCACTCGAAAAACGCTCCCCAGTTGCCGTAGCGCCCGCCGTCCAGACGGATGTTCTGGTCGTCCCGTCCGAGGTTGCTCCCTTTGGCATCCAGGAAGAACCCCTTGCCGGATTCGGTCTGGAACCCGAAGCCGTAGAGGTAGGGCTCCTGTCTGATGTCTCTATACTCGTTGAACTTGCTTGAACCGTTGCTGTCGACATACTGTCCTCCGGCCGTGACCTGTCCGGACACTTCCTGGGAGAAGCCCGCAGTCGGCGCGAGCAACATCATCGCCGCAGTAAGAATAGTTTTCTTCTTCATGTATATGCCCTCTTCTTTTAACGGGTGAATTTGGCCCCGGAGGGGCTGTTCGAACCGTGGATGGCCATATGGCAGTTGACGCATCCCTCGCCGGTGGGGGTGCTTACCCTGTTGTAGCGCGGGGAGTTCAGATGCCCCCCGTAGCTGTGGCAAGACAGGCAGAGGAACGCTTCCTTGGCATTCAGCAGCTTGCGGTTGTTGGAGCCGTGCGCGTCATGGCAGTTCTGGCAGTTTTCCAAAACCGGCGGATGCTGCCAAACGAAGGGGCCGCGCTTCTCCTGGTGGCAGTTGAAGCAGGTCTCGTTTATGGAGTTGCCTTTGAGCATGCCGGGAGTGGCCGAGCCGTGGGGATTGTGGCATCCGGTGCAGTTCACCTTCCCTTCGCGGACAGGGTGGTGGGAGGATTTGTTCATCTGGCTGCGCACGTCTGTGTGGCAGTTGTAGCAGACCTCGTCTTGACTGGCATTCGAGAGAAGGGCCTTGTCGCTCATTTTCTGCATCACCTTGTGGCAGGAGGTGCAGGCAACGCCTGCCGATTTATGGAGGCTGCTCCCCCAGTGCATCCGGTTGCTCCCTTCGTGGCACTGCATGCAGACGGCAATCCGCTGAACGGGCGTAAGCGCCAGCTCCCGGCTGGGATTTTCGATGTGCAGGCTGCGGGGGCCGTGGCAGGACTCGCACTCGCCGGCATCCGGCGCTTTGCCGAATTTGAACGCTTTGGCGTGGGCGGTTTGGCTGAAGGGTTTTTCATAATCCCCATGACAGCCGAAACAGACGCTGGCATCCTTGACATAGGTTGCATCCTTGAAGCCTGGATTAAGGGCAGTCCAATCCACGTCCTTGGCCACGGCTGCGCCAACCTGAAGGGCGAGTACGATGGCCAGCCCTAGGATTTTGCCGAAACGGGTTTTCATTCAGTCCTCCTCTTGCTTGTTTTTTTCATGCTGTTTAATTGTAACGAGATTGTTTTTTTTTCATCTTGTCGCTGTAAATTTTCCACAAAGTGAGACGTCTCACCGCCGGCATATTAATGCCTATCCTCCTTTCTAATGAATGTTGTAATGACTGGAGAATGTGCAGGAACTATGGAAGAAACAAGAAAATTTACAGAGCCAGCACTTGTACGATTTTTGCGGTTCTGCATAGGTCATGTGTTAAGTGGGTGCATTCCACGTTCTCTTGGCTCTATTTGCAAAAAATTGGCTTCATAGTTCCTCGAACGGTTTTAGGACCTGGGATGGCGGCGCCACCACTCCGCCTCCAAGCGCCTGATAGACAGACACCGCCGCGTCAAGGCGCGCAAACTGCGCCTGGACCTCGGCGTCGCGTGCTGCAAGCAGACTCCGCTCAGCCGTGAGCACCGCAAGATAGTCGGCCATGCCCTGCTCGTACTGCAGTTTGGCGATGCGGTACGCAAGCGCGGCCTGTGCCACGGCGTCGCCTTGCGCAGCCAGCGTGTCCGCGGTATTGCGCCGTGCCGTCAGGGCGTTTTCCACGTCGCTGAAAGCCGTGAGGACGTTTTGCCGGTAATTTTGCACGAGCTCGCGGTGACGTGCCTCGGTGTACGCGAGCTCACCTCTAAGCCTTCCTCCCTGGAAGAGCGGAGCGGTCAATCCCGCTGCCAAGGTGTAAAACGCGTTGGCAGGATCGAAGAGTTGACGCAGGGCAAGGCTGGCGTAACCACGTTGGCCGGTAAGATTAATGCGGGGAAACAGCGCGGCCGTCGCGGCGCGTACATCAGCGTTGGCGCTCTCAAGGGTTGCCTCGGCGCGCATGATGTCCGGACGACGCTCAATCAGTGTGGACGGCAAACCGGCCGGAATTTCGGGTGGACGGACTTGCACAATCGCGGTCGGCAGGATATCGAAGCCCTCGGGCAGATGCCCGACAAGCAAAGCAAGCGCATTGAGGGTCTGACGGCGCTGCGTCTTTAGCGCAGGAATTGACGCCTCGATCGTCGCGATTTCGACCTGCTGCTGCGCGAGCTGAAGCATTGTCGCCATACCGGCTTGCTGTTGGTCACGTATAAGCTGTTGCGTGTTGCGGGCATTGGCCAACGTCTCCTGCGCGACCGCGAGCCGCGCGTCGAGTGCGCAAAGTGCGAAATAGGTGCTTGCCGTTACCGCCACCACGCCGAGCTCAACGGTCCTGCGGTCGAACTCGCTGCCCTTCAGGTTCGCGGCCGCAGCCTGGGTTTGGGCGCGATTCAGGCCGAACAGGTCAATCTCATAGCTCGCGGTAAGCCCGGCCCGATAAAAGTTGGTGGGCGCGGCGAGTCTTGCATTCGGATTGCCGCTAGCACTCTTCTGCCGTCCGATCTGGACATCGGCTGACAGGCTCGGATAAAGCGATGCACCAGCGACCTGGGCCAGCGCCCGCGCCTCTGCGACCCGTTCCACCGCGGCCTTGAGATCGTGGTTGTTGGTCAGGGCTTCGGCTACCATCCGATCAAGAACGGGATCCTGGAACTCCGTCCACCAATCCGACTCGGGCCAGCGGGCATCGGCCTTGTCGGCACCCCAGTCGCTCGGCGCCTCGACCGCCGGGCGCTCAAAGGTGGGCCCGACCACGCATCCCCCGATGAACAAGGCCACGACGCTCAATCTCTTGATTATCCGAGTGTCGATCATGTTCACTCCGTGCTGAGGGCTACGACCGGATCTAGACCGGCTGCGCGTTTGGCTGGCAGGTAACCGAACACCAGCCCGGTAGCTAGCGCGCTTGCGAAGGAGAACAGCAGCGGTGGCAGGGTGATGAGAATAGCGGCGCCGCCGAGTGCCGCTACCCCCGCCACGAGCAGCCCTCCAGCCACACCGATGAGGCTGCCCACAGTGCACACAACCAATGCCTCGGTGACGAATTGGAGCAGGATATGAAAGGCGCGCGCACCTACCGCCATGCCCCCGATCTCTCGGGTTCGTTCGGTGACGCTCACCAGCATGATGTTCATGACACCGATACCACCGACCAGCAGCGAGATGAGGGCGACCGCACCCAGCATCAGCGTCAGCGTCTGCTGGGTCTGCGCCTGCTGCTGCAGCAGCGCGGTCATGCTCCGCACCTGAAAATCCACGGTGTGGTGGCGTCTGAGCAGCAGGGTGTTGATCGCCGTCTGGGTCGCGTCCATCTGTTGCGTGTCGGTGATTTCGACGGTTATGAATTTGAGGTAGGTCTGTCCCGTAATGCGCGCCTGCCCCGTGGTGAGGGGCACGAACACCCCATCATCGCGGTCGTTGCCCTGTTGGTCGGCGCCTTTCGCCGAAAGCAGGCCGATGACGCGCAGGGGCGTATTGTTGATCAGTACATAGCGTCCGACCGGATCGGCGGCGCCGGACAGCGCCTTCGCCGTGGTCTGGCCCAGCACCGCCACGGGCGCGAAACCTTGCAGGTTCGCCTGACTGATGAACGTGCCCCGCGCCACCGGCCAGTTGTTGGCCGCGACGAAATCGGGCGTCGTTGCGTACAGGGTGGTCGTGTATGTCACGTTGCCGTATCGCACCGTTACGGGATTGGCTGCCTGCGGCACCACGTAGCCCACGTTCGGCAGCCGGGCGATCGCATCGGCGTCGGCGGGCAGGAGCGTCGTCGTTGCCCCCGCGCCGCGCACCCCCGGCGCACCTGGTTTGACGATGAGTAGGTTGGTGCCAAGTGCCTGAATCTGGTCCAGCACCTGCTGGCGAGCGCCGTTGCCGAACGCAAGCATGGCCACGACCGACCCCACGCCAATCATTACGCCGAGCAAAGTCAGAAAGGTTCGCACCGGACTCGCCTTGAGCGCGCGCAGGGCCGTGCGCACCGACGCCATGATGTCGAGCATCAGGACCGTGCGGGCGGTTTCGGCATGTCGATCAAGCCGCGGTGCGGCAGCTTCGAGTCGGCGGACGGCTTGCTCGGACGGCCCGGTGTCCTCGACGATATGGCCGTCGCGAATGTGCACCACGCGCTCCGCCTCCTTGGCGATGTTCGGGTCGTGGGTGATGACAACCACGGTATGCCCCTCGCCGTGCAACTGGTGCAGCAGGGTCATCACCTCCTTGCCGCTCCTGCTGTCCAGCGCGCCGGTGGGCTCGTCGGCAAGAATCACGCGCCCGCCGTTCATCAGCGCCCGTGCGATGGAGACCCGTTGCTGCTGTCCGCCCGAAAGCTGGCCGGGCGAATAGTCCAAGCGCTCACCCAACCCTAGTCGGGTAAGCAGTGCGCGTGCGTGTTCGCGTCGTGGTCCGGCCGGCATGCCTGCATAGATGGCTGGCACCTGGACATTTTCCAGGGCGCTCGCATTGCCGAGCAGGTTGTAACGCTGAAAAATGAAGCCAAAAGTGTTGAGGCGCAACTCGGCCAGCGCATCGCCGTCGAGCTCGGCGATGTCGCGGCCCATCAGCCGGTAGTTCCCGGCGCTGGGCCGATCCATGCAACCGATGATGTTCATGAGCGTGGTTTTGCCCGAGCCCGAAGCGCCCATTATGGCTACGAACTCGCCTTCCTGGATCGATAGTGAGACTCCGTGCAGCACTTCGACTACGAGGTCGCCTTGTGCATATCGTTTGAAGACGTCGCGCAGCTCGATCAGCGGCGCCGAGCGCGCACCCTCACCGGCCTGCATTGCCGCCACCTCTCTTGCCGCCAGTGCCTTTGGCAGGCGCGCCCGCGGTGCCGACGATCACCAGGTCACCCTCCTGGAGGCCGTCCAGAATCTGCGCGTTGACCTCGTTCTTGATCCCCACCATCACGGGGTGAGACACGGGTTGTCCCTCCACGAGCACCAGCACGCAGTCCGCGTTTTCGGAAGATGAGGCGGCGGGACAAACCGGGATGCGAGCGCCGCTCTGCCGCTGGGTGGAGGAGAGCGCTGCAAGAGGTACGATCAAGGCATTTCTCGCTTCCGCCACCACAAAGAACACCTGCGCGGTCATTTGCGGCAGCAGGTTGTGGTCGGGGTTCGGCACCTCCAAAACGGCGTCGTAGAAAATGGCGCCATTGATAAGTTCGGGCGTGGTTTCGATGGTTTTGAGCCGGGCATCAATGCGGAGGTCGGGTTGCCCGAGCCTCGTGAAGTATGCCTGCGTTCCGGCTTTGAGCTTGGCGACATCAGCTTCGGAGACCTGGGCGCGGACTATCATGCGGTCCAAGTTCGCGATGCGCATGAGCAAGGGTGCATTCTGGTTGGCGTTGAGCGTCTGGCCTTGATGGGCGATATCCACTTTGCTCCAGGCATTGCCGTAGATCGCGCTGGTCGGTGAGATTACCAGGCCGGTGATGGGCGCCCGGATGTTCGTGTACCCCAGATTCGCCTGATCGACTTTGAGTGCGTTGCGCGCCTTGTCGATCTGCGCCCGCAAGGAGGCCACCGTGGTCTCGGCCACTTTGAGATCCGACTTGCTTTGTTCGAGTGCCTGCTCGGTCGCACCGCCCTGGGGAGCAAGGCGGCTGTTGCGCTCATTGTTCCAGCGGGCCAGCACGAGCTTGGCTTGCCAGCCTGCAAGTTGGGCCTTGAGATCGGAAATCAGAGCCTGATCCTGAGCAACTTGGGCTGCGTACCTGGTGGGATCGATTTCGGCGATGAGTTGTCCCTGCTTCACCGCGTCGCCTAGCGCCACCGGCAGCTTGATGAGCTGACCCGATACCTGCGCCCCGACATCGACATACTGTGACGGCGCGAGGACACCCAGGGCCGATACGGTTTCCCGGATGTCGCCTCGCCCAACTTTCACCGTGGCGAAACGGCCCGCCTTCGCGGTTTGGCTTCGCCAATAGACCAGGCCGGCGCTCGCCGCAATGATGACCACGAGCACCGCCGCCCAGCCCAGCCGTTTCAGGGTCTTGCGTGCCATCTCTCACCCTCTGAATTAAGAGCCATTGCATTAATTTTTAATTGTAGCGAGCATCTTGCCGTTGTAAATCGAAAGGGGCTTTCACACAAAGCAACGTTCTCGCCGCCGGCATATTAATGCCATGCCCCCTTTTTAAAGACTGCTGTAACAACAGAGAAAGTGTGAAGGAAATGAGAAGTATTTACAGGGAGATTGGAGTGACCGGGAGAAGCGGATCCTGTTTTTCAAAAACGCCTGACTAAAGAAGGTGCCTACAGTGACTTCCTACTTGCGGGTACCCCGTGATTCCAGTTCCTGAGACACGAGGCGGGCAATCAGGATTGCGGGAAAAAGCTGCCCGATAATTGCTTCGGCCGTCGCAACTGATCGAGCAAACGGAGCGGTCGCAGTGACATCGCCGTACCCGACCGTGGTAAGGGTCACAAGGCTGAAATACAGGAAGGTCGTCCACTCGACCCTGTGCGGCATACCGCTTGGATTGAAGCTTCCGGGGAAAAGCTCTTCAATCAGGTCATAGGACTGTGCCCAGATCAGGGCGAGCAACAGGTATACGACTACTGCACCCTTGATGTGATGTCCTGTGACAAGCCCAGGCGCCAATACTTGGTGAAGGACAGCCCAGGCGAGCACAACAAGGAAAACCTCCATTACTGCACCCTGCGCCAAATGCATGCCGGGCGAAGGCATCTGCCATTGCAACGCCCTGATCAAAATTGCCACGAGCGCAAGCACTGCACCTGTTCGAGCCGTCCGTGGCCGCTCCGTCATGACCAGAACACCGGCGATGGCGAACATCCCAAAGCCGACGTCGAGCACAATGGCTTTCACTAAGCCGGTGGCACGCAACGGCTCCATGACGAAGATCAGAAAAGCCAACAATCCGAGCAGAATGCTGAGGCTTGTGTCGCGCCGCCAGGCGCTCATAAAACGGTGCAATGAACTGGATCTGTTATCCACGACGCCTCCCGACGAAATCCCGATTCCACAAAAACCTCCGTTACCGATTGCTCTCTCTGAGGATAGCATTGACTGCCTGGGCCACATAATGCGCCGGAGGAACATGGTGCAGCGTCACGGCAACGCGGGCGAGGGCAATTGCCTTCTGTGCCCGCACGCGATCGGCCGAACCCTTCGGAAGGCTTTGCAGTGCGCCTTGGCCGGTGCACGGATTGCCCAGCGCTTTCTTGTAGTCCCGGCCTTTGGAGCCTTCCAGGCAATTGAGGACATGCTGCAGATGTAGCCGAATCTCGGCGAGCTCCTTTGCCTCTGCGGCCAACCCCGCATGTTCCGCGGCAGTCAGGAAAAGGTCCGGCGTTTGGGTATGGCCGGTCGCAGGGGTCATACAGATAGCCATGCCAAAGGCAACCGCGCCCAGACCTTTAACGGCCAGCATGTCCCCGCTGATCATGAGCAGAATCCTCAGTAGGATAGACGCTATTGATCCGATAGCAGAATCCATTCAGTATCTCCTTCATATCGTCAACTTCCCGGTCTGCAACTCCCCCCGTCCAATTTTCAGCAGTTTTCAAGCAATATCAATTATGAATAGTTTAATATTTTACACCTATTACTTCTGGTAACAATCAATGAAGTGCACCTTACAAACGACTTCCATGCGCACAGATGGGGTAAATGCGTTGGTAGTGGGGTCATTAACGGCGGGCCTGACCGGGGCCTGATGGCTTGACTTTTATTAAACGTATGATAACCGAATAAGGCGGAAACGGGATAAGCTGAAATGAGCACAACGAAGGAGGGCGACAAATGGCTGAGCTAAAACCAACTCCTGGATTTGCAGCCCGAAGGTACCTGACACTATGGGCTGTAGCGCTGCTGCTCCTTTCGAGCGGTTGCACCTCATTGGGACCGCGGGCCGTCAAGTGGGAGCGTACGCCTTACAACCTCGCTATTCAGGAGACGCAGGATACACAATTACTGCTTAACCTGGTGCGACTCAAGTACAGGGACACGCCTGTTTTTCTCGAACTGGACAGTATTGCATCCCAGTTCACCTTTCAGAGCAGCCTTGGAAATGGAGATTCGGCCCTGGCCGAAGTGTCGGATGGGTCGGTTGTTTGGAAACCCGGCCTCAACGTGACGTTTTCCAATCAACCGACAATCACCTATGCGCCTTTGCAGGGGGAAAAGTTTGCTCAGCTGCTGCTGTCGCAATTGAAGATAGAAAACGTAATGCTCTTCTACCGTTCCGGCTGGCCTCTCAAAAGGATTCTGAACCTGTGCGTGCAGAAGCTGAATCGCGTAGAAAATGCAGTTCGCGCTGCCGGACCGACACCGGGACGGACGCCGAAATATGAGGATTTTGCCGGGGTTGTTGAGCTGATGACTGGATTGAATCAGCGTGGCTATCTGGACCTTGTCTACGAAACGCCGCCCAAGACCGGCGAAACCCCTCGTATCGCTATGCATATAAACCGGGAAGCCTTAGACTTCCCGGAAACACGGCAACTGTGCAAGCGCCTTGGACTGGCGCCGGGAAAGATTCATTACCCTGTGACCTACCAGGTGGTTGAAGACCCTGAGAAAGGTGAACTTGACCATCTTGAGGTAGAGACGCGCTCTGTGCTAGGCACCCTCTTTTTTCTCTCCCAGGGAGTTGAAGCACCAGCGATCGATGTTGAGGCCGGAAGGGTCACCGTTACCCGAACTGAGACAGGAGAGGTCCTGGACTGGAGGAAAGTAGTCAGCCAGTTGCGGATCCAGAGTTCCCCGTCGCGGCCGGCGGATGCCGCAGCCAGCGTGTGGTATCGGGGAAGCTGGTTTTTCATCGAGGATACCGATCTCAGTTCGAAGTCCACTTTTGCACTCCTGACGCAACTTGTAGCATTGCAATCGGGCGAGGTAACACGCCTTGCGCCTGTGCTGACTCTGCCTGTTGGGAGATAAGATCCGATCCATGATCCCGCCCGGTTCACTGCGAAAATCCGACAAGCCCCGCAGCCTGATGGAGCTGGCGCTGCTGTTTCTTCGACTCGGCACAACGGCCTTCGGCGGACCCGCGGCCCATATCGCCATGATGCACGATGAAACGGTCAAGCGGCGCAAGTGGCTGAGCGACCAGCAGTTCCTCGATCTGCTCGGCGCGACGAATCTGATCCCCGGGCCGAATTCCACCGAGATGGCGATCCATATAGGATTCCTGCGGGCGGTATGGCCCGGGCTCATTGTCGGCGGAACCTGTTTCATCGTGCCGGCCGTGCTGATCGTGCTGGCGCTTGCCTGGGCGTACGTGCGTCTCGGCGCCACGCCCCAGGCCGGCTGGCTCCTCTATGGCGTAAAGCCGGTAGTCATAGCGATCATCCTGCAGGCACTCTGGGCCCTGGGGAAAAAGGCGCTCAAGGACCGGTTGAGCGGCGCCGCGTTCGTTGCCGTCCTTGTTTTCTACTTCGTGGGATCGCCCTGCTCTTTGCCGGCGGGCTGACCGTCATGCTCGTGAAAAACTACCGGCGATTTCGAGGCAACATCGTGGGCACCCTGCTTCTCCCAGTCGGCGGCGCGGGGGTTGTCTCGCTTGCCTCCGTGCCGTTCGGCTTTCCCCGGTTATTCTTCACTTTTCTCAAGATCGGTTCGGTCCTCTACGGGAGTGGCTATGTGCTGCTCGCGTTTCTTCGGGCCGATTTCGTCACGCGCTATGGCTGGCTCACCGACCGGCAATTGATAGACGCCGTCGCCATCGGGCAAGTAACGCCCGGCCCCGTGTTCACGACGGCAACCTTCATCGGCTATCTCCTTAGAGGGATGCCGGGAGCGCTTCTTGCGACTTTCGGCATCTTTCTCCCCTCCTTCATCCTTGTCGCTATTTCCAGCCCGCTGATTCCCCGGTTGCGCAATTCGGCCCGGGTCGGCACTCTGCTCGATGGCGTCAATATCGCTTCCTTGGGCTTGATGGCTGCCGTGAGCTGGCAGTTGGGCAGGGCTTCTTTGATCGACCCGCTAACCGTCGCGATTGCCCTTGGCTCCTTCGTAATGCTGATTCGTTACAAGCTCAACTCGACCTGGCTGATCGCAGGTGGAGCCTTGATGGGGATGCTGAGCATGGCGTTCAATTGAATTAGGCCTTGGCGCTTCTCGCTGGGAGCGGAGGGAGTTATTCGAAGAGGAGGTTGAGTATACGTTCAGTCCCCCGAATAGTTCGGCTCGAACTTGTAACCGATTCCGTATAGGGATTGGATGAAGTCCGCCTGATGTGCGACGGCGGCCGCCATCTTTTTACGCAGGTTTTTTATATGGGTGTCGATGGTGCGGTCGCTGACGATCCGCTCATCGGGGTAGATCCGGTCCATGAGCTGCCGGCGCGAGTAAATCCGCCCTGGGTTCGAGGCGAGATACAGCAGCAGGGTGAATTCCACTGCGGTGAGGCCCAGGTCGATGCCGTCAACGGTGGCCGTGTAGCGGGATTCGTCGAAGACGAGTCCCGCCGCCTTAAGCGATTCTCCGCTGCCGGTCCGGCGCAGGACGGCCTTGACCCGTGCCACAACCTCCCGGGGGCTGAACGGTTTGCAGATGTAGTCGTCCGCGCCCAGTTCGAGCCCAAGCAATCGGTCGATCTCCTCTATCCTTGCAGTGACCATGATGACCGGGACACCGGAGAAGGAGCGGATCTCCTTGCAGACGTCGAGGCCGTCGCGCCCCGGCAGCATGAGATCTAGCAGGACGAGGGCGGGCTTATTTTCCCGCACCCAGGGGGCGGCGTCGCAGCCGTCCTCGATACAGAAGGGGTCGAATCCAGCCTGTCTCAGGTAATCCCGCAGTACCTCGGCCAGAATCTGTTCGTCTTCGACAATAAGAATCTTCCCTGACATCAGCATCTCCAACCCAGCGGCAAGGCAACCCTGATCCACACCCCACCGAGGGGGGATGGTTGCGCGGTGATGTTACCCGCATGGGCCTCGACTATGTTCCGGCAGATCGCCAGGCCCAGGCCGGCTCCTCCCGTGCTCCTTCTTCTTGAACCGTCCAGGCGGTAGAGCCGATCGAACAATTTCGGCAAGGCATCTTCCGGCGCCCCGGGCGCGGAGTCCATAAAATCTATGACGATTTGACCGTCGTCGCGTCCCAGCTTTACTATGAGTTCCCCCCCTTCATCCGTGTACTTCAGTGCGTTGTCGAGCAGGTTGGCGAACAGCTGCTGGATCCGCTGGGCGTCGGCAAAGAGCGTGACTCGTGCTGCATCCGTTGCGACCGTCATGCCGATACCCTTCCGGGTGAACTCGGCGCGGTACAATTCCGCCGTGCGTTTCAGCAACCCGGCCAGATCCAGATCTTCCTTGTGGTAGGTCAGCGCGCCCAGATCGGACAGGGAGAGCTGGTAGAGATCGTCAACCAGGCGGCTCAGCCGCAACGTCTCCCCATGGATAGAACGGATCGTCTCCGGGGTGGGGTCGCGGATGCCGTCCTCGAGCGCTTCCGCCACGGCACGGAGGGCGCTCAGGGGGGTCCTGAGTTCGTGGGAAATGTCGGCAACCCACTGGCGTCGCGCCTGTTCGTTCTTTTCCAGAGTGAGCGCCAAGGCGTTGAAGTCGCAGGCAAGTTGTCCCAGTTCGTCGGAAGAGGCAACCGGCACCCGTACGCCGAATTCCCCGGCGGCCATCCGGTGGCTGGCCGCTGCCATTGCCCTGACCGGCCGGACCAGGCGGTTCGCCATCGGCAGCGAAAGACAAGCCACCACCAGCAGCACCGCAACTCCGGCCAGGGCCAGTGCCTGCTTCTGCTGTTTTACGAAGCTTAGCTGGCGGATGTCAGACAGGTGTTTTTGCGGCTGCAGTCCCAAGTAGCCGACGGTCTGCCCCGAGTGGAGGAGGGGTTCGAATTCAACTCCCTCGATGTCTTTCAGCGATCCGAATATCGGGTTTCGCCCCGCATCCATCAGTACGATCCGTTTTTCGAAGTGCCGGGCAAACCTGGCCAGAGGCGTCCCTTTGAGGGTGGACTCTCCTTCCCTGAGCTCCTTTCCCGAGCGCTTCACAGGCTGCACCTGGAAAACCGGAGCAACCTCGTCGTTCTCGGGGAGGGTAGATGCCAGAATCCCGAGCCAGTTATCCGGCTGATTTCGCAGAAAATCCCAGCTCCCTTTCACCGCATAGGCTTTTTCGAGTTTCTCGGCCAGACTTTCGAATCTCGCATGCTCCAGGAACTTGACGTAACGGAAAACACCGTTGTCGATGCTCCAATGCACGGCGAGGAACATGCAGACAACCGCCAGGAAGGCGGCTGACAGAAAGGACAGAAACAGCCGGTACTTGATGTTGCTCTTCACTTCCTCACTCCCCCTTTCAAACCCCTCGTGTCGGATAATTTTTTCATTTTTCTATCACAAATCTTCTCAAAAAAGCCACGGTATATCGACGCGCCCTCAAATCTCCTCATTTACCTCATAATTCCCTCACATTCGCATTCTACATTTTCTCCAAACGACAGGCAGGCAAGGTCAAATTTCGAGAAAGGAGGTGAAACAGCATTAGTTGCGTCAATCGGCAATCAGCCTGCCGACAAAACCAAAGGGGGGAATAAGTGTGAGAAAAATGATCATTGCGCTGTTAACAGCATCGATGCTGTCGGCGGGAATGCCGGCACTCGCGGCGGCACACGGCCTGGAAGTGGAAAGTATCCAGCAGAAAATATCAAGGTTGACGAAACAACTCAGTGAAAAGGGATCATCCTCTACCACCGAGGAATTGAATCACCTGAAGCAGGAACTGAAAGAGGCGCAGGAAACCCTCAGGACTCTCCAAGGGCACTAATTCTACGTCCCCCTCCCTGAGCCTCCCCGCTAGGAAGGGGGACTAAGGAGATTGTCACATTGAACGGTTTGAATGATTCGGAAAACAGGAACCTTAACTTGGCTCGACTCCGGCCGGTGCGGGTTCTTCTTCATTGGCGCGGTTTCCCATATGTGTTTCAGGCAGCCGCATTGCTTATCTTCGTCGGACTGGCTGTCCTTGCCTGGGGCGATTATGCGCCCGCCGGCGTTAATGCCAAGCTTTATGCGAAGAGCCACCTGGCTACGCTCCTGATCTGGGGGATCTGGTGGCCGGGAATGGTCTGGACAGCAGTGCTGTTCGGCAGGGCGTGGTGCATGGTCTGCCCGATGGAGCTCGCAAGCAATCTCAGCGAGCGGGTTGCAAAAAGTCTTGGGATAAAACAGCTGATCCTGCGACCGTGGGTGACCTCCGGCGTTCTCATCGTCGTTTTATATGCACTGATTCAGTTTCTCGTTGCAGGCGCCCACATCAACCGGGTGCCCGCCTATACATCGCTATTTCTCATCGGACTCCTGTCCATGGCTGTCCTGACAGGGTTGATTTTCAAGAATAGGGCTTTCTGCCGGGGATTTTGTCCGGTCGGACTGCTTCTGGGCACTTACGGCAGGGGCGGAATGCTGGCCGTGCGCCCTGGCTCGAAAGAAGCCTGCCGGAATTGCACCGGCAAGGATTGCCTTGCGGAGCGCAATCGCCACAAAGCCGACGCTCGAAGCTGCCCCAGCCTGCTCAACCCTTCCACACTGGACAGCAACCGCGATTGTCTCGTCTGCGGGCAGTGCATCAAATCGTGCCCGTCGGATAACATGCAATTGTTGCTGCGCCCCCCCTTTCACAGCACTGCCGTGGAACGGCACGCATCATGGCCGGTCACGATCTTCGTCATGCTCGTTTCGGGTTTCGTTACTTGGGAACTCTGTGCGGAATGGCCCAAGGCAGAAGAATTGTTCCTTACCGTGCCGGGTTTGATCAATCAGAGTCTCGGCGTTTCCCGGTTGGCCGGATTCATTGATGCGTTCTGGGCCATGGTGATATTCCCGCTCAGTATCTGGTCTTTGATGGGATTGGGGAAATGGTGCTTTGGAAAGTCCGCGAATCTGGGCGAATTCTGGCGGCAAACTGCCCTGCCGGTCGCAACTGTCGTCTCTGCGGGACACATGAGTAAAGGAGTTGCAAAATTCGTCACCTGGGGCGGTTTTCTTCCCTATGCGCTGAAGGATACCAACGGAAGTCAAACCGCCACTGGTATCAGCCGGGGCATTCTCCCCATGCCGACGGAGCTTCTTTCATTGCCTGCCGTCGCCGTTGTCGCGTCAACCCTCATCGGGCTGAGCGTCTTCCTTGCCTCCAGGGAGGCAAAAACATTAAAGACCGACGCCGGTTATCGCGTTCTCTTGATCAAGGCGGCCTTTGCCGCGTCTTTCCTTATCATCATCCTTGCTCACGCCGTATTGGGGAATTGAAAGGAGCACGGTATGCGCGATTACAGAATCCCGGCTGTTTTGTCGTTCTTGTTCTGCTCACGGCCTGTGCCGGCAACAGGGTCGGCGGTCTTCCTCCCTAGCGCTACGTAGAGATGGAAAATCCCGCATTCACCATGTCGAAGGATGCTCCCGCCACAATCTGGGTCCCCAGGGGCAATGCTGAAAATGGGGTCTCCCGTCCGAACGAAAGGAGGTGAAAAAGGAGCAAGTTTGCATTGAATTATTTGAGTCATCGGTACATGCAGTTTAACATTTCCATCAAGGAGGAAGGCATGAGGAAAAAGGTACTTGGATTGTTTGCTGTTGGTATTCTGTCGGCTGTTCCAGCTATTGCTCAGGAGGTTCCGCAAGCCACTGCGCCGGCGTACAACTGTGATTTCGAGCCGGCCTGTGAGATTGCTCCCGGCATCTACGGCAAGATGTCATCACCTGTAACGAGCAAGTTCAACCTCTCCATCGGCGGGTTCGCAAAGCTCGACTACGCCTATAACTCGGTCAACCTGGGTCCCAGCGGGGGGCTTTCACCGTCGAGCGGAGCGATTCCCAAAACCAGTTCAGCGGAAAGCCAACAGGACCAGTCGATCCTGACAGCCCGTCAGTCCCGTTTCTGGCTGAAGGTCGCCGGTCCGCCACTACTCGGGGCAAAAACCAGTGCGCTCATCGAAGCTGATTTTTACGGAGACCCGGCCGCCGCTTCCGAAAGCCCGCAGTTGAGGATGCGCCAGGCATGGGGCTCCGTGGACTGGGCCAATACCCAGGTGCTGTTTGGCCAGGCCTATGATACCTTCGGGCCGATGATCGCCTCAACCATAGATTTCCGATCCGGAGCATCCTTCGGCACTCCGAGCAACCCTCGCGTCCCCCAGATAAAACTTACCCACAAGGTGAATCTGAACGCCGACAACTCCTTGAAACTCGTGTTCGGAGTCCAGGACCCGAATCAGAACGGCAACAACAATAACGCGGCCGGAACCACATACGGCAGCATGGTCAATACGGCAGGGCAGGTCATGTTTGTCAGCAAGGCGCTGGGGGTGGCTCCCGGCTATTTCGGCATGTCCATGAATTCCCTGACGGCCGGTTTCTTCGGCCTGTACGGCAATGAAAAGGTCAAAAGCAGCGGCCGGCCGGTAGATTCTTACGGTTATGGCTTTTACACATTCGTTCCTGTTCTGAAGTCAGCGGATGGTAAGAACCGGGCCATGACCCTGTCCTTCGAAGGCCAGGCTTACATGGCGGCTAACATGGCATTCAACTCCGCAACCGCGGCGACTACGGTGGGAGCGGCCGGCAATGAATCCGCAGCCAAGGGATATGGTCTGGCCGGGCAAGCGATCTTTTACCCGACCCAAAATCTGGGAATAACCGCGGGGTACGGCAAGAGAAACGCGTATGACTATGCCAGCTACAGTGGCATCAGCAATTTCCAGAAATCCAGCTCGGAGCTTTACGCAAATATCGCCTATGACTTGAACGCTGCCATCAGGGTTGCGGCGGAGTACCAGAACCTGAACACCAAGTACGGCAACAATTCGGCCGGCACATCCGATACCGGCACAGCCAATGTTGCCCGCCTGTCGGCATTTTATTTCTTTTAGTGAATCACCTCCGGCAGAGCCAGAGGCATTGAAAACCTTTTCTACTTTCTAAAGATGCGTTCAAGTCATTTCAAAAAGGGAGAAGATTCATGAATAAAAGCGTGATCCTGGCAACCGCACTGATGGCAGTCGCAGTGATGTCCGGCGGGGCATATTCCGCCCATGCCTCCCTGGCCGATGCAACGGACAAGACGGAGATGGAGCAGGTGGCGAATCCGGACTATGCAGCCGCAATGGAGGAGTACAACCGGCTCCTTGCGGACTACCGAAAGGATATGGCTGCATACGAAGCAGACCCCGGCGAATGGACGGCGGTGATTCCCCGCATGCCGGCAAGACCGAATGTCCCCGCGAACATTACCCGGCGGAAGTCGGCGACATCGGCTCCGGAATGACGGGGCTGAGGCGATTTAACATCTCAAAGCATATCCTTCGCTCACGTAGTTTATCCTTGCTACATCAGCTGGTGGCCGGGAGGCGGGACACTGTTTTGATCAAAATATCCTCCAATTTCTGCTGCGGTTGCGAGTGGTAGATGCCAGGAGTCACTGCGTATCGTCACGCAATTCCTGCTTTAGCCATTGCTGCGGCAAATGTTTGTTATGGGTACACCCTGTGACCTCCTATGGGGTGTGCCGCTTTTTTCGCCTCAGAAGATTGCAATCCTAGTGGTGGCGATCATCCACCTTCTCACCAACATCTTGAAGGTCTCCCTGTTCAGACGCTATGTCGACCGGAAGGTGCTGAAGCGCTTCGGCATCCTCTAGCTGCTTGGGGCGTTGCTCGGCGCGTTTCTCCAGGGAACGACGCCACCACCAGCAGCACCGCAACTCCGGCCAGGGCCAGTGCCTGCTTCTGCTGTTTTACGAAGCTTAGCTGGCGGATGTCAGACAGGTGTTTTTGCGGCTGCAGTCCCAAGTAGCCGACGGTCTGCCCCGAGTGGAGGAGGGGTTCGAATTCAACTCCCTCGATGTCTCTCAGCGAT
>Ga0209212_1002205_pt1 | contig 28522 bp, 28 predicted proteins | sample RifGroC2_FD_183996 | JGI IMG/M metagenome (GOLD analysis project Ga0209212, IMG submission 183996) | Groundwater microbial communities from Rifle, Colorado, USA - Groundwater C2 (SPAdes) (version 2) | ecosystem: Environmental > Aquatic > Deep subsurface > Groundwater | place: Rifle, Colorado... | reverse complement strand
TATAATATTTGTTCTTTGTGTAGGTTGGGTGAATATACTGTTACGTGTCACGTTAGAGCCGAAGTAGCTCAGTTGGTAGAGCAACCGCCTTGTAAGCGGTAGGTCGCGAGTTCGAGTCTCGCCTTCGGCTCTAGCGTGATAATAAATAAGTATATTGAAACGCTGAAAGGCAACCGCCTTGGCTTTTATATAAAGTTGGGTAGGTCGCGAGTTTTAATCTCGCCTTCGGCTCTAGCGTGATAAGTATAAAAAAAGCAAAAAAACACCTTTCAATAAATATAGGACTTACGCAAACGGATGCAGTTCGCCCAAGTAAAATGGAACGAGTTGTATGAACAATACTACGAGAGACATTTTATGCAGGGCAACGAAGAAGGACGCCGTTTCCGTAAGTCTTACACAAGCAACCCTAAATAATGAATAAAAATCAGACGCTTAAATCATACGCGCAAAATCCATATTTCCATGTAGCGCATGCCCGCGATTTAAAGGGGTCTGATCGTGTGTTATATAGAGCTCTTGAAATGGTGCCGGCACTTATTTCGTGGTCAACCATACTTGCTATTATTGGTCTCTCAATCTACCGTCCCACCATAGCAGCGTATCTTATTATTGCCTTTGATTTATATTGGCTTCTTAAGACGTTCTACCTCTCCATGCATCAGCGATATAACTGGAGAAGGCTTAAACACAACATGCAGGTAGATTGGGGTGAAAAGATTGGTACTCTTAAGTACGAGCATATTTACCATCTTGTCATTTTACCCTTTTACAAAGAGCCTGAGGATATGGTCGAAGCAGCCATACAGTCAATCTTGGCATCAACGTACGACAAATCACATATCATCCTTGCGCTTGCCGCTGAGGAACGTGCAGGGAAAGAGGCGGTCAGTATTGCACATCGGATGAAGGAGAAGTATGAAAGCCAGTTTGGGCATATTACTGTTGCCATTCACCCTGAAGGTAAGGGTGGTGAGATTAAAGGGAAGGGTCCGAATATCACATTTGCAGCAGAGGAGGTAAAGAAAAATTACATCAATCCGGAACATATTCCGTATGAAGATATTATCGTATCTGCATTTGATATTGATACGGTTATTTTGCCACAATATTTTCTTTGCTTGACGTGGTATTTCTTGACGTGTGAGAATCCACACAAAACTTCGTTTCAGCCTGTACCTCTGTATAACAACAACATTTGGGAAGCGACTGCAGTGTCACGAGTTGCCGCCTTCTCAAGTACATTCTGGCAAATGATTCAGCAGGAGCGCGCAGAAAAACTTACCACATTTTCATCGCATGCTATTTCTTTTAAGGCACTTAATGAGGTTGGTTTTTGGCAAAAAAATATGATTTCAGATGATTCCCGAATTTTCTGGAATCTGTACCTAGCGAACAATGGTGACTACTCGACTGTTGCGATAAGCTATCCTGTGTCTATGGATGCGACCACAGCTCCTACTACATGGATGACGCTCAAGAATATTTATAGACAACAGTTTCGCTGGTTGTGGGGTGTAGAGAATGTTCCGTACATGCTTTTTGGTTTTATAAAAAATAAAGCAATTCCTCTCAAGAAACGTGTGTACCATACCATGGTACAGCTTGAAGGGTGGTGGTCGCTCGCGACACATCCGTTATTGATACTACTCTTGGGGTGGTTGCCACTTGTATTGGGGGGCGATGCGTTTCGCGATACGGTACTTTCTTACAACCTTCCGTATATCACTCGGAATCTTATGTTAGCAGCTATGCTTGGCCTCGTACTTGCTATGGCTGTAGCATTTTCATTTATGCCACAATTACCCCTTGATTACCCCAATCGTAAACGGAAGTACTTCTTTGCGGGGGCGCAGTGGTTACTTGTACCATTTACCATAGTAATCTTTGGTGCCATCCCAGGCATACATGCGCAAACGAGGCTTGCATTTGGGAAGTATGTCGGTGAATTCTGGGTGACCCCAAAGCATCGTGATCTAAAAAAATAGTATGAAGCCTCTTTCAAGAAAAATCCGCTCTCGAGTTCTTTGGGTACTTCTCGCACTGTTTGTTGTTTTGACCCCAATCCTGATTGGATACTCGCAAGGGTATCGTCTGGACGATGCCCTAGGACTCATTCAGACTGGTGGCATTTATCTGCACTCAGATGTTGCCAATACGTCTGTTTTTATTGATGATGAATTTTTGGAAAATAATGGTGCTTTTCTTAAAAATACGCTTATTCAGGATTTGTTGCCAAATCGCTACTACGCACTACGTGTAGAACGGGATGGATACCAGAGCTGGGTCAAAGTGCTCTTGGTAAAGCCAAACTTAGTAACTGAGGCACGAGTGCTTATGTTACCGACTGAATTTACGTGGCGTCAAATCTGGGCGAGTACGACGCTTGAGCTTACAGACACAGAGGTGGCTACGACCAGTGATGAAGATGCTACCACCACGCAAGAAGTACTCAATCCTGAATATGTGGAGCTGGCGGAGTACTTTGCAGAGGACAAAGAACAATTCGAAGTAGAAGTAGCAACCACAACCTATGAGTATATCCGTGGGGTGCGAACTGCGACGACTACGACGATACTTGAAACGAAGTTCCCGCAATGGCTGAATGAGTTTGCGAGTACGTCTCGATTGAGTGAGAAAGAAATGGTTCGAGAGCGTGAGGGAATGGTGACATGGATTGAGAATGGAGATATATATGCGGGATGGGGAAGAGTCAATGATCCGGTACCGTATTTCTTTTGTATGGAATCGTGTGCGGATAGGCTCTCTATTAACTGGCATGAACCGATTCTTAGGTATGAGTTTTATCCAAACAGGAATGATTTACTCCTTGTTCTAAGTGAGCGGGGACTGTACGTGGTTGAGCTAGACAATAGATCAGAACGGAACATTCAAACAATTCGTGAAGAGAGAAATCTTGATTTCAGACTTAAGAATGATGGCACGTTGGTGGTGTTTGACGGCCAAAGCTATTTTGAGACGAGTTGGTAAATAAGTTTAAAGTTGAATGTTAAAAGTTGAAAGTAGCTCGCTACGCGAGCTTTTGTGCTCTGCACGCGCGAAGCACAGCTTGTCAGCGGGTAGGTGGATATCCTTTTTTTCAACTTTTAACATTTAACTTTTAACATTCAACTTCGAACTTTTAACTTTAAACTTCATGATGTATACTGCAAAAGCATGAAAGGTCACCTACATCCAATATCTATAGCCATATCTAGGATTAACGCAATTTTTAACGAGCTTGGATTTGAGTTTGCTGAAGGCCCCCTTATTGAAAGTGAGTACTACAATTTCGACGCACTAAACGTACCACGAGACCATCCCGCACGAGACATGCAGGACACCTTTTGGGTACGTGGAAGGGAAGAAACAGTGTTGCGTACACATACAAGTACTGTACAGGTGCGCTATATGGAGTCACACGAGCCTCCTATACGCATTATTTCTCCTGGACGTGTATTTCGTAATGAAGCGACAGACGCGACGCACGAGGCTCAATTCTACCAAGTTGAGGGCTTGGTGGTAGATGAGCATGCATCTCTTGCACAGCTCAAGGGTCTACTAGAGTATTTCTTTACCAAGTTTTATGAACGTGAAGTGACGGTTCGATTCCGACCAGGATTCTTTCCCTTCGTCGAGCCGGGGGTAGAGGTGGACATGCTCCTCAAGAAAAAAGACGGAAGCACTGCATGGGTAGAAGTACTTGGAGCGGGCATGGTGCACCCCAATGTGCTTAAAGCGGGAGGAATCAATCCGGAAAAATATTCTGGATTCGCGTTTGGTGGAGGCATAGAACGACTGCTCATGATAGGGGCGGAAATAGATGATGTACGATTTTTCCACACAGGTGACTTACGATTTACGCACCAATTTTAAATATGAAAATTTCACGCAATTGGCTCCAAAAATATTTTGAAAGTACGCTTCCGAGTGCACAGGAGCTTGCAGACTTGTTTACCTTTCACTCGTTTGAAGTAGAGGAGGTGACACAGGTCGGAGATGATTGGGTTATTGATATAGACATACTTCCGAACCGTTCTTCTGACTGTTTGTCACATCGAGGGATTGCTCGTGAGGTTTCGACACTTCTCTCGATACCACTAAAAAGTGACCCCCTACGTGACACGCTCCCAGCTTGGAAACCTCTCACACATACAAAAGTCTCTGTCGAAAATAACGCATTATGTCCACGCTATATGGCCGCTCTTATACGGGGAGTGCGAGTAGAGCCTTCACCTCCATGGTTGCAAAAAGCCCTAAAAACACTTGGACAGAAGTCTATCAATAACATTGTGGATGCCACCAATTACGTTATGCATGACGTAGGGCAACCGCTCCATGCTTTTGATTACTCGCTACTCGCTACAGATGAGGAAGGTACCCGTCACCTATCGGTACGATTGGCAAAAAAAGGAGAAGAGATTACCACCCTCACCGGTGACACCTATACCCTTAATGATACACACCAGCTCATAGCTGACGGGGTCTCTGGTCTACCACTTGCTCTAGCAGGTATCAAGGGTGGAAAGGTTGCGGAAGTTACGGAAGGTACCGTGGACGTTATCCTCGAGTCAGCAAATTTCAATTTTGTAAATGTTCGTAAGACTTCAAACGAACTTAAACTTGCTACTGATGCATCGGTGCGTTTTCAAAACGAGCCTTCTCCGCTCTTACCTGCATTTGCTATGCGTGACCTCATTAGACTTATAGAAGACGTGTCAGGAGGAGAGCTTGTGGGAGTCATTGATGAGTTTTCTGGAGTTGGAGAACGTACTCCTGTTACGGTGACACTTTCCGAAATAAATTCGCTCCTTGGCACTAACCTCTCAGTAACTGACGTAGAGGGTATCCTGGTACGATTTGAATGGGAGTTTTCTCGCGATGCTGAAGAATTTGCCGTGACGAGTGCTTGGGAGAGGTCAGACGTGACAATCAAAGAAGCAATCATCGAAGAAATAGGACGCGTGTACGGTTACAGTAATATTTCTTCTCAGATGGTACCGACGCTATCATCAAAGCCACCGGTCAATAAAAATCAATATTACATTGAGAAGATTCAAAAAACACTTTCTGAAATGGGATACTCAGAGGTTCTTACGTACACACTTGCTGAGCAAGGTGAAGTAGAGCTCCTTAATCCTTTAGCATCCGACAAGGCTTTTATGCGCAGAAATATTGCAAATGGGCTTCTCAAGGCTCTTGAACTCAATGTACAAAACGCACCACTCCTCAGTCTTGAGGCTGTTAAGCTTTTTGAGCTAGGTACCGTTTTCACAGCGGAAGGTGAAGAACTTTCGCTTGCTATTGGGGGCAGGGCAGTTTCTGGAAAACAACGCACTATTGATGCCACTGTACAAAGTGATATCGAGAAAGTACTTGAAACGTTAGGTTCTCCAGAAAAAGTAGTGCTCAAGGATGGCCTATTTGAAATATCGCTTAAAAATATATTTGCGCTACTTGCAGATGTCGAAGCGTATGAGTCGGGATTGTTATGGAACACTGATGCTCGATATACGCGGTGGTCCTCATACCCGTTTGTGTTGCGAGATATTTCTGTATGGGTACCCAAAAGTGTCTCGAGTGAAGAAGTACTAGCTAGTATTATGAAGGACGCTACAGAACTACTTGTTCGCCATACACAATTTGACGAGTTCGAAAAGGATGAAAAGATTTCATATGCGTGGCACCTTGTTTTTCAGTCATATGAGAAGACTCTTACTGATGTTGAAATAAACACAATTATGGCGAAGATTACGGAGAATATTCAGAGTAATCCTGGGTGGGAGGTACGTTAGTAGGGACCTACGGAAACGGCGCATTTCGTTTTCAAACTTCACAAAATGTCGTTCACTGTACGACGAGTACATCTCACTCCATTTTGTTCGTTTTCCTAGAACTGCATCCGTTTGCGTAGGTCCCATGATATTCCCCCATATTTTTAAAGGTTTTTTGATGTTCAAAGACAGGAAATATTGTGAATTATATGGTATACTGGAAGTACGTCTAAGGGCGCTTTTTATTTTATATGGCAAAAAAATCAACAGATAAATCAGACTACGGTGCAGACTCTATTACCGTTCTTGAGGGACTAGATCCGGTACGTAAGCGCCCAGGAATGTACATCGGTACCACGGGCCCAGATGGACTTCACCACCTAGTTTGGGAGGTTTTTGATAACTCGCGAGATGAGGCAATGAGTGGCTTTGCAGACGATATTGAGGTGGCATTACTACCACACGATCGTGTCCGCGTCGTAGACAATGGACGAGGTATACCGGTCGGTATCCACAAGCTCACCAAAGTATCAGCTCTCGAGACTGTTATGACGACACTGCATGCTGGAGGTAAGTTTGATAATGATAGCTATAAAGTATCAGGAGGACTACACGGCGTGGGTGTGTCTGTCGTAAACGCGCTTTCTGTGTATGCTCGTGCGGAAGTGCACCAAGACGGTGGTGCGTATTTCCAAGAGTATTCGCAAGGAAAAAAGAAAGCCCCACTAAAGAAAATTGGAGCTTCAAAATTGCATGGAACCATTATCACATTTGAGCCGGATGTAGAAATATTTAAAGAAGTGCAGTTTGATTTCAATAAAATTGTTTCTCATTTACGACAACAAGCATACTTGGTAAAAAAATTGCACATCACGGTGCTTGATTTGCGTGCAGTAGATGAAAAACAGCTTAAATTAGATGGAGTATTTTACGCGCGTGATCTTCGTTTGAACGCTCCTTCCATGAGCTTCTACTTTGAAGGTGGACTACAGTCATTGATTACTTTCTACAATCATCATCAACAGCCACTCCATAAGAATATCTTTTACTGTGAGAAACTAGACATTGACGCAAACGTTGTTTCTGTAGAAATTGCTCTTCAATACGTAGATGACATTAACTCGCGTATTACTGCGTTTGCAAACAATATTTACAATGCTGAGGGTGGTACGCACCTCACTGGTTTTAAAACTGCTCTGACACGCTCTATCAACACCTACGCACGTAAGGCAAATTTCCTTAAAGAAAACGACGACAACTTTACCGGAGACGATGTACTTGAGGGTCTAACGGCTGCTATCTCTGTCAAATTGCGAGAGGTGCAGTTTGAGGGACAAACTAAGGCAAAGCTCGGAAGTATGGAAGCACAAAGTGCTGTACAGTCTGTGTTTAACGACCACTTCACGAACTTCCTTGAAGAACACCCTGACGATGCGCGCGCTATCATCAATAAGTCTATCTTGGCTCTTAAGGCGAGAAAGGCAGCAAAGGCAGCCAAAGACTCGGTATTGCGCAAAGGGGCACTCGACGGAATGACGCTCCCCGGCAAGCTTGCTGACTGTCAGACTAAGAAAGCCGAGGAATCTGAACTCTTCATTGTGGAGGGAGATTCTGCAGGTGGTTCCGCAAAAATGGGTAGAGACAGGAGAACGCAGGCTATACTTCCTCTACGAGGTAAAATTTTAAACGTCGAACGAGCACGTATCGACAGAATGCTTACGAGTGACTCTATCAAGGACCTCGTCGTAGCTCTGGGTACCGCGATAGGGGATGTGTTTAATATTGAAAAGCTCAGATACCACAAGATAATCATAGCGACTGATGCCGACGTCGATGGTGCACACATACGAACGCTGTTGCTTACACTCTTTTTTAGACATTTTCCGAAGGTGATTGATGGTGGTTTTCTCTACATCGCACAACCACCTCTTTACAAGATTTCCAAAGGTAAGGAAATCCGTTATGCGTATGTCGAGGAAGAAAAAGTCAAAGTCATGAAAGAGTTGGGTGTTGAGCCTAGGGACTTTGAGAAAAGTTTAGAAACAGATTCTGAGGGAGAAGAGGTTGTCGAAAGCGAAGAAGAAGGTACTGAAGATGATGCAAAGGCAAAGAAAAGTAGCAAGGTCAACATACAACGATACAAAGGACTTGGAGAAATGAATCCTGAGGAGCTGTGGGAGACCAGTATGAACCCCGCAAACAGAGTACTGAAACAAGTGACGGTGCTTGATGTAGCGGAAGCTGACAATGTATTTAGCACGCTTATGGGTACCGACGTCTCTGCACGCAAGTCTTTCATTCAGTCGAATGCGAAGCTTGCCCAACTCGATATATAGTAACGAGTAACGAGTTACCGAGTTACGAGTTCTGAGTAACGAGTAAGACGAAGACGAGTTCTTTGTTCCTAGTTCACAGTCCCTAGCTTGGCCTGAGGGAATCGGAGGGTTCGAAAGAAAACTGAAAACGAGACTACTAGTAAAAAGTTAAAAGCAGGCTCTGTAACGAGCTTTGCTCTGGGGTACGGGGTTGAAAGTACACAAAGCCCGCAGATTCGGGCTTTGTGTTGCATATGTCTTGATACAGTTTTTAATAAAGATACTATCTGGGGCAGAAATACTTTGAGTCCTAGTTCTATAATTCTTATCTTGTTATACTCTCACAATGGACACATTTTTTCAGCATAAGAAATACTTGTTTATATTTGCGCACCCTGATGACGAAATCTACACATGTGCTTTCCTCAGTACATTAGTCAATGCTGGTAAGGATGTGGACCTTCTATATGTTACAAGTGGTGACTATCAGGGACCAGAAATGATTAGTATACGCGAATCAGAATTGACGCAGTCAATGCAAATTCTGAATGTTAAAGCTGGTAACGTGCATCTTTTGCGTATTCCTGAACGTAAACTTATGGATAGCGTAGAAGAGACATATGAAAAGGTTTTAGCCGTAGCAAGTCAATTATCACCAGATTGTATTATCGGGCATGATTTTGAAGGAGGGCACAATGGTCATGATGCTATAAGTTTTGTCGCATCTCGAACTGCAGAGAAGTTGAATGTTGCATTGTACGTTTTTCCTGCATACAACGGATGGCCACAAGAGCGACAATGGAATCAGTTTGCATCGACTCGTACAGCTACTGATACTCTTCTGTTAACACCAGTTTTAAAAGACATCCAAGACAAAGTTATAAGCGCGCATAGTAGTCAACAAACCTTCTTTGACAGTATTATGCAAAGTAATAGTTATAGCTGGTTCTCATCACGTGAAGTATTGAGTTTGGTGTCTCAACAAATAAACTATTTAGAACCACCAACCACACCTGTTGGTTATGAATATCCAAACAGTAGGCTCCACTTTAATGATTTTAGGGAAGTAGTAGTTTCTGCTCAGAAAAAGTTCTAGAAAATGTGCAGTGGGTGATTAGTACGGGTTATTAGGTTTTTGCATGTTACGGTAATTACATATTGAATACTAGTATTCCCACTAGTATTTTTTACCCATTATTTAGGAGGCTAAGCCTCCTAAATAATATGGGGGGTAGAAGTGCATCGACTTGCATCAGACCCTCATGAACTTTGGCGCACATCTAAATATTTAGAAAAAGCAAGTCACCCACGAGTACGAGTACTTGTGTTTTTCTTGTGTGTTTTAACGGAAGTGTTAGATTACTAAATAGAACTGATATTTAACAATTTGTGTAAAATAATTGTGAAGGTCACTATTCTCTTCAATCAAACATAATGGGGGTTCTGTTATGGATAAAATGTGGCTACTGTATGCAGTTTTTGCTGCGATACTGGCAGGTATACCCTCATTTATACTGAAGGTTGCTGCACAGAGAAAATACAACTCAGAGGTATTTATATTCTTCGGAGCTTTGGCATCAATTATTATACTTATCCCTACGGCACTCATAAGAAGTGGTGTTGATAGTATTAACTGGGGGATGATGCTCGTCGCGTTAGTTGTGGGGTTCTTTGCAGCTCTTGGAAGCATTTTTCGAATCCATGCATTGTGTTATGTTGACACTACTATTTACTACCCGTTGGAGAAATTGTTTTCTCCTGCAATTGTTATTGCTTTTGGAGTAACACTCTTTTCTGAATCTTTTACAGGTGTGGAGTGGGCTGGACTTCTTTTGGGCATACTTGTGCCCTTGCTACTTGTTACAAAAAAAGAAAGTAAGAGGCAAAACAATTTACTACTTGGTATTGTGCTCGTTTTAGTTACAGGTGCTATTTCAGCACTTGTCTCAGCACTTGGAAAGTATGTCTCAGGTAACTATCAAGATGTCTTATGGATTGTGACTGCGGTCTCAAGTGGAGTGTTGATGGGTTCATTTTTGTTTGCTTTACAAAGGAAGGGTTTTGTAAAAATTACTGAACATCTTGTACAGAAGAGAACGAAAAGCTTTGTGTTTCTTGCTATGGCGCGAGGAGCGGCAAATGTCATTGCATATCTATGCTATGTCTACTCTTTTGTACTTGGTGGACCTTTGGTAATTGTGCACACGGTATATTCACTGTATATACTTATACCGATAGTGCTCTCTATTATTTACTACAAGGAGCATTGGAATCTACAAAAAGTGAGCGCAATAGGACTCTCCTTTGTAGCACTTTTCTTGTTGCAGTAATAAAAAGGTCTGTCATCTGAATGATAGACCTTTTTTGTTTACTAAATTCTCCATGCCTCTGCAACATGGGTAACCTTTAGGGAAAGGTGGGGAACAGCTCTGCTGCGCGGTGGCGCATTCTACATATGCGCGGTGTAGTAATTACATATCGAATACTAGTATTTCCACTAGTATTTTTTAAAGAGATCTTGGTATACTGAAGTAATGAAAACCCATTATATACACTTACATCCTGAACCATTTTCCCAAGTAAAGAATGGGACTAAAAATATTGAGTGTAGAGTGAATGATGAAAAGCGCAAAACATTTAGTGTTGGTGACCAATTAGTTTTTGAAAATAGGGGTAATGGTGAGAAATTATTTTCTACTATTTCAAATCTCTATACATACGATACTTTTTCAGATTTATGTGAAAAACACCCCCCAAGTACGTATGGTGGTACAAGTAAAGAGGAATTTTTAAAAAATATGCAACAATACTATACAAAAGAAGATGAAAGGAATTTTGGAGTAGTGGGTATTGAATTTAGCCTTATATAGTCAGAAAATATATGACACATTTATTATAAGAAGCGGATATCCCTTACTCCTTATGGACAATCAAAAAACTTTACAACCAGGCACTATTACACAACTTCAAGAGTACATAGAGTTTAAAATTAAAGAACGTGGATTTGATAATGAAACTCTTCACGAAAGACTTGTATTGCTTATGGAAGAAGTTGGTGAACTTGCCAAAGCGTGTAGAAAAATATCGGGAATGAATATAGATGCTGGGCGTGAGGATACATATAAAGTCGGGGAAGAGATTACTGATGTTTTGAATATGCTATTCGCAGTAGGTATAGAATTGGGAATCGATATCGAAAAAGAATATTTCAACAAGGAGGCTAAAATCGACCAACGTACCTACGAACGTTCACAGAAGAAAATTGAAAAGTAGAAACTCTGAATATTTATACGTGAATATATTAAGGAGGTCCGACCACTTTTTGAGAAACACAAAAGCCTGCAATGCAGGCTTTTGAACTTTTAACATTCAACTCCGTTTACCTTTCGTCAATTTTAATGATTACAGAATCAATGTTATTTGTTTTTTTGTCAGCGTTGTTCGTAGGTAGGATAGTGATTTTAATCGTGCCTTTGCTACTTTCTACTATTTCATCAAATCCAAGTGTGTACTCTACCTGCATTCCAGAGCTCAATGATGTTTGAACAGGAGAGGTGTATGAATAGTCCCTGTCACCTTCTGTAGGAAGTTCAGCTTTAAATATCCATGAACCAGAATCAAGACCTCCTCTGTTGGTGACGGTGAACGTCACTGCAGCCACCTTGTTGCTTGGTATTGGTGAGATAGGGAAGAACGTATCTTCACCTCTCACTTCTGCCAACACACCTGTTTGTGCTATTTCAACGACAAGGTCTGCAGGACCAGAATAGAGGGGAACAACAATAGGTGTTGGTTTTATAACTGGTTTCGGTGTAACAGTTGCTACGGTAGTAGGTTTCGTCGGTGTCGTAGTCTTTGGCTCTTCTGTAGTCTTAGTTTCCGTAGAGGCCGTAGAGGTAGCTTGAGCAGTTGTTGTGGTAGCTGTGCTCGTGCTTCCAGGTACATGCAAGGTTGCGATGTCCGAGTTCATGATTGTGATAACAGTCGTATCACGAAGCGTACCCGCATCTACAGTCAATGTGATGTCTTCAAATCGAGTCTGATTGTTGGTCGCAAGAATAGATACTTGATTGTCCTCTACGTTTTGTGCAGTACCACAAGGAAGTTTGTCCCAACCGTACTCATGTTCAATGTTGAGTTCAACATTAGAACCACATTCATACGTGAATGTGTACGATGCAGGTTGATTTTCACCAGTGTATGCCCAACTGACTACTATGGGTTCGTTTACTGAAAGAGTTCGATTCTCAAGTTCAAAAACCAATGATTCTGAGGGAGCAGTTCTAAATATGGAACGTACAGATGAAGCTGCTGCGCTTAAATTCTGGCCAATGTTTGGCAACGCGCGTGAACCTTGTACGACGACCCATGTTGCAAGAACAAGGATAGCGATAAGTCCAACAATTGCGAGAACTCGGAGTATTGTTGATGCTACTTTTTCGCTTTTCTTCATTTGATTCTCATTCATAGTAATTATAGTTCAGTAAATAAAGGGAGGTGAATTTATAATTTATTTTATGTCCCTGGTCAAATTATTATTGTAATTTAAGTACTACACATATAGCATATCAAAATTCAATTGTCAAGACACTCAAACATACAGTAACTTGACATACATTAAAAATATGGTTATATATACCGAATTGTAGTAATTCAAAAATTAACTAAACTACATATGGCTAATTCAAACATACATCTAGTGGGACTACCTTCAAAAATTCTTGGGCATTTCGAGCGCGCACAGAATGAGATTGATACTTGTTTAAATAAAGGATTCACTGCGTCATCTGAGTTACTGAATGAATTTTCTCATTTTGGGAACACATATGCTATCAATCTTGATGGTGAAGATTCCGTAGTTCATGAAGATATCGATTCTGCAAGGATATTTCCACGTAAAGATTTTTTGACAAATGAAAGTTTCTTTAAGAATGAGATACAAAAATATACACTAACAGAATTAGAAAAAAATATCGTTCTTGTTTCAAAGAAGTTTTTTGATGTAGGGGTTTTGGCATTGAATATGATTGTGTTTTTTCTTTTAAAACTTGATGTGTTTTGTGAAAAATTACTGACAAGAGGAAATGTGTATCTACAGACAGTATCAGAGAACACAGAAGAAAGTATACAAAAAACAGTATCGTATGTGATGCCAGCAAATGTTAGAAGGGTATATGAGGACAAACCAGTTTTGCTTAATGATGTCAATCACACAATAACTCCTTCAATATCATGTATGAGTCATGAACTTCCACAAATAATCGAGGAAAGAAAAAACCCTGTGCAAAGCAGGTTTATGTACACCCTTACTGTGCTATATAACGAGCTTCGGTACGGAGAAAAACCGTCTATGAAAAATATTGACAGTATATAAATATACTGCTATAATATGCCAAGATGTCTTTCTCGCATACGAAACATGAAGTATAAAGGAAAAATGCATGAGAAATTTTAAAGAGAGTCAAAAAAACAAAACGTCAACTGAACAGCAGAAAGCCTTTGTTTTGCGTGTTATTGGCTCTTTTTTGTTACTTACAGTCCTGCTTGTTTCTATAGACTTTGTGCCTGAAATGCGGATAGGTGCGTATGAAAAAAATGCAACATCCTCTCTAGATGTTGTAGCCGCTGCTGCAGAAGTAGCAGATGAGCCAGAGGTACCTGAATCAACTTTTCCCACTCGTATTTCGATTGAGAAAATTGCATTAGATACCACAATCATCACACCTGAAAGTACTGATATTGATGTACTGGACAGAGCGTTACTTAATGGAGCGGTGCATTACCCAGGTTCAGGAGAACTAGGAGAAAATGCAAACATGCTTTTGTTTGGACACTCAAGTTACTTGCCTGTTATCAATAACAAAGCTTTTAAAGCATTTAACGAGCTTAGTAAACTGAAGGTTGGTGATCACATTACCGTGTATTCAGACACACATGTGTATACGTACGCAACTGAAACGATCGTACTTTCTGAAGCGGAAGATGTGCGTGTAGACTTTAACTCGACGTATCCAAAACTTACTCTTGCAACATGCAACAGTTTTGGTACAAAGCAGGAACGTTGGATAGTAACCGCGAGGTTGGTATCTAAAGAGCAACGCTAACCATATTAATTACCATTATTCATTTATATAATAACCATGAACACATATTTTTCCTTTATCGACTCAATGCGAAAAAACATCAAAGTAGTACTTGCGGGTGTACTTTTTGTTGCTTTTACGCTCATCTCTCTATTTGCATTTGAGGCTTCCCCTGTAACACGTTTTGCTTCACAAGAAGCACTTGCTTGGCACTGTGAGTCAATGACGGCAAGTCCTGCATCTATTCAACGCGGTGAGTCATCAACACTCGCGTGGGCTTTTGTGGATGATGAAAATATCTGGGTGACTATAGAAGGTGTTTCTGGAAAGTGGGATGGTGTTACAGGAAGTACGGTTGTGTCTCCAACACAAACTACTACCTACACTGCCGTAGCACACCAACTCAATTCACAAACAACATTTGAGTGTAGTGTGACGGTAACGGTGACAGAACCTCCAAAAGAAGAACCACGTGTTCCTGCATGTCCTTACGTAGCGTCTAGTAACGTTACAGTTGTGAACTTCAACGGTGGTAAAGAGCGAAACGATGCAACCTTGCTTCTTTCTAATAATTCCAACAACTACGAACTCACAGCATCTCAAACACTTCCTGCAGGTACCTACACGATTAAAACTGCCTCTTGGGATGGATACGCTGACCGAGTGAATGTCACACAACCAAGAGAACAATGGAATGTTGAAGTTCGTGGAGGTTCATGGAAAAAAGGTCCAGTAGGTCCTACCACTGACATTGCAGACTATGTGGTGGAAGATTCAAAAAATAACACGTTTCTTGATGCAATCGTTCTTACTGAAACAGGATCTACAGTTGCAGTCGTCCATAACGCTGCGGGAGACAATTCTTCTCCAAACTCAGTAGTGCCTGTGTGTGTGGCTTTTGAAAAGAAGTCAGATGACACATCACCGAGTTGTAGTATGAATATCTCTTCTACACAAGTAAGAGAGGGAGATACGGTAACCCTAAACTGGAGTAGTAGCAACGCATCCTCTGCATATATAGACCAAGGGATAGGTGCCACTACAGTATCTGGTTCAAAGAATATGACGATACAGTCGGCTACCACTTTTACCGGCACATTTAAAGATTCAAAAGGAAAAGAGGTAACTTGTTCTGCTGGTGTTTCTATCAAATCCAGTGGTGGAGGTGGTAAGTGTATAAATTGTGATGATGACGATGACGATGATGATGAAGACGAGGATGATCCAGAACCAACTATTATTCTTGGAAAAACGATTACCAAAGCAGGAAGTTTTATAACACTTGATCAGGTACCGTACACAGGATTTGAAGCTGGCCCAATGCTCACCACATTCTTCTGGCTCATGGTGCTTGCTCTCAGTGTGATCATCGCATACGTTTCTACACGGTATCACCCTCTAGACCGACTCAAGGTAGCATTCTCTACTGCATATACTTACGACACCGAGGAGGAAGTGCGTGAGGTGGCAGAAATGAAGTATGTAATGTCACCAGTCCAAAACATTCCAGCACTTTCAGAAATACCAACACAGTCTCATGGATCAAACTCTTCAGATGCGATTAGCATCATTGAAGACATGGCGCATAAGGAAAACATACTGCTTTCTCCTGAAGCCCTTCGTCTCATGTATGCAGAGATACGGAATACCGACTCAAGCCCAACACAATACCTAACAGGTCTATTTGAAATTGCGAAGACTGAGTATCCACAAGAGGATGGCTGGATTCTTCTCTCAAAGGAACGAGCAGAAAAACTTCTAGGAAAATCACAGAACAATACAGTTCTTGATGTACAGGATACTACCCCGCACACTAATAACAACAACAATGTACTATCAAGTAATAATGTACTATCAAGTGCTGAGCCAAAGGCGTTTAGGGTAGAGCAGAAGCAAATCAGCAAGAAGTATGCAACACCAACGTCTTCTCCTGCTCCTGCGACCTATACCCAAGCTTCTGGAACAAAGCCTGAAGTTAAGAACGGTACGTCATCAAGCGATGAGACTGCGCTAGTCTTTATCGACAGTCTTGTAAATCTTGAAAAAAAGAAAGTCTTCGACACGCTACGAAACTTTGCATCACGCGGTAATGACGTCGGTGCAGTTATCACTGCAGTCGTACGTAAGCTGGATGAAGTGTACCGATACCGTCTAGAAGGAGGACGTACTCCAGATAAAGAGGTTGCTGGTAAAACAGCAACATGGAGTAACGGCGATTTCGAAAACGTACTAGGTATCCTTGTAGAGTGCATTGACTACACCTATGCAAACAATCACATTGGAACAAAAGTTGCACTTACAAAAGCGTTCGAGCATTTCGAGAAAAAAGCGTAAGGTCAAAACTTATATCTAAAAAATTACCACTCTAGAGTGGTAATTTTTTTTACGTTGTTTGTTTTACAAACCGCGTTCTTTAATTTTATCCGTAAGAAACACAAGAATCTCATCTATCTTTTTCTCAATCACGGTGCCATCATGTGCCTCCAATCGAAGTGTTCCTGACTCTATCTCCTTGTCTCCTATACAGATGAAGTACGGGATTTTATCAACCTTAGAAGCGCGTACCCGTTTGCCAAAAGACTCTCCTGTATCGCGTAGCTCTGCGCGAATCTGTACTTGGGTAAGCTTGTCAAAAAGTTCTGTTGCGTACTTCTGATGAGCTTCCGCAATAGGGAGTACTCGTAGTTGTACCGGAGCGAGCCAGAGAGGAAAGTTGCCTGCGAGGTGTTCTATGAGTACAGCGGTAAATCGCTCTATTGAACCCATAATAGCGGCATGAATCATTACAATGCGTTCATTCTCACCTTGCTCGTTAATACATGAGAGATCAAAGCGTTCCGGCAGGTTCATGTCGAGCTGAATGGTAGCAACTTGGTGTTCTCGACCGATAGAGTCCGTCGCCATAAAGTCAAGCTTAGGTCCGTACATGGCAGCTTCACCAATACCTTCAAAGTAGTCTGCTTTTCTTTCGATAGCTATTTCCTTCAGCGCATTCTCTGCGTTTGTCCATACCTTCTCATCACCCAAGTACTTCTCCATGGTTGCAGGGTCATGGAAGGAAAGTCGTACGCGAAGTTTGAAATTAAAAGTGTTGTAGAGTGTATCGACTATGTCCCATATTTTGTAGAACTCCTCTTTGACCTGCGAGTGACGGCAGAAGACGTGGCTATCATCCTGTGTAATAGAGAGCACTCGAGTAAGCCCGCCCAGCTCGCCTGACTGCTCGTCTCGGTAGACCATGGTGGTCTCCGCGTACCGCTGCGGCATTTCACGATAACTGTGTGGTTTGCGTGCAAATATCTGCGTGTGGTGCGGACAGTTCATAGGCTTAAGTGCGTACTCCTTGCCCTCGCGAGTCGAAACCTTGAACAGTTCATCCGCAAATTTTTCCCAGTGACCGCTGGTGACGTACAAATCTTTCTTGGTGATGTGCGGTATGGTGACACGTGAGTACCCGTGTTTATTCCTGAGTTCCCATATAAATGAATCGAGTTCGTTGCGCACAATGGAACCACGTGGGGTCCAGAGCGGAAGCCCTGGGCCGACAAGCTCAGAAAACGTGAAGAGGTCTAATTCCTTCCCTAGCTTACGATGGTCTCTCTTCTTAGCTTCCTCAAGGTTAGTCTCATAGGTCACGAGCGCATCCTTGCTCTCAAATGCAAGGCCATAGATACGAGTGAGCATGGTATTGTTTTCATCCCCACGCCAGTATGCGCCTGCGATACGGTCAAGCTTGAAGGCAACGTCACGCAAGTCTTTGTTTGGTGTTTCTACGTGTCCGCCTTCACAGAGGTCGGTAAAGAGTGCGTTTAGAGTGGTGAGAGTCTCACCGGATGCTCCAGAGTGGTAAAAAGTGATTGGTGAGCCTCCTTTGGCTATATCAGTAATCATCTCTATCTTGTAAGGATTATTTTTGAAAAAGGCGAGTGCTAGTGTATCGGTGACAACTTCCTTCTGTACTGACTCCCATTTTTTAAGGAGCTCACGCATTTTCTGTTCTATCTTCTGCAAATCCTTGGGTGCTGGTTTATCCCCTCCGTCAAAGTCAAAATCATAGTAAAATCCAGTATCTATAGCGGGGCCCAGTGTAGGTTTGGCATGAGGGTACAGTTCTCGTACAGCGGAGGCGAGGAGGTGTGAGAGCGTGTGGCGTATGTGGTGGAGTTCTTCTTGGTTCATAGTGTGTAGTAAAATCACAAATTAATAAAAAATCCCGCTTTGCGGGGTCTTTTTTTCACAACGACTCCCGCGCAGGCTTGCTTAGGTTGTTGTAGTTGTTGTGTTAAAACAATGCATATATACATATCGTATTCCCCATATCATTTTTTGTAAAGCATATTCTAAAACCGCGGGGTGTAGAGTACCACGCGGTTTTGCCATTCATATATCTGAGTACATGCACAAGTCAACAATTACTTTGTTGTACGGGTCTGCTTTAAACTCAGCAAGAGCTTGCTGAGTTTCCTCAGAAACCTCAACGCCCCCGTATGTTAATAACCATAAAACCATGAGAGTATTTGGTTTTGACTCATTCCTTCTAAGGAGACGGACAAAACGCTTCTCAACTCTTTTGCGAAATTGTGGGTCCGTATCAATAAGAAAACGTAAACCGAGTTCCGCAATTTCTTTTAACTCGAGTTCAGTTTTTGATAAAATACGTGGTTTTATGTTATCAACATAAACCTCTCGATTTTTTATTTCTTTTTTTAGCCCCTCTAGTACACGTGTTAATTCATATATACACAATGCAAGGGGGTTTTGACACTGTTTTGTACTCATTTTTTACCCCCCCATGTTGATTGTTCATTATTGTTTATTTTATCGTACTATCCTTTGCCGATTTAACCACACTTGTCATAGTTTGTAAACGAAATACGGGGATACCTTAAAATTGTGTATATTGCACATAACACTAACTCAAGGCATCATACGTGTATGAAAAATAGAAAACAAATTATTGTACGCGTAGCGCTCTGCGCTGTCTTTATGAGCGTAACATTATTCACGGTGCCACAGGCTTACGGGGCTACACATCAGTTGTACACCACGTATGGATTTATAGACCTTCTCATTTCACGGGGCATCATTGCAAAACAACAAGTAGAACGTGCACGTGATATGGTGGAGCTTGTTTTAAAAACTGAAAAAAATATTGATGCGGACAAGGTATCTGAAGATATTACGGTATCGGTGAGTCAATTTATTGAACACGGCGATCTTACCTACAACGCGTTTGAAGATGTTGATGGATTATTACTCTCAGTAAAAAATACTGGAAGCGAGGCACGTACACTAGATGCGAAAAGACAGTGCCAAGTGGTGTATCGCATCTACGATGAGTCGGGCACACTGCTGTACGATTATGCAAATGAAAATAAGTGTCAGACTTCAGAGAAAGTTACGTACATTCTTGAAGCGGGGGCGACGCGTATTTTCCCCATTACACATACTGCAAGCAGGTTTGCTCTGAAGTCAGGGACGTACCGTTTTGAAATAGAATACCCTGGGTACGGTGAAGGAAAGCGAGTGGTTACTGTTCAGTAGATACAGGTTCAGGGAGGTGAGGAGTCACGAGATGTTCAAGCTCCTTAACTTTGTCGATAACAAAACTGCGCTCGCCATTACGATCATTTACTCGTCCCTTAAACACCACACAATTTTCGACGGTGAGTATATCTCGATACTCTTCGTACGTCTTTGGGAACGCCACCGCTTCAATGGTGTCCATGTAGTCAGAAAGCTTTATGAACGCCATCCGGTCTCCTTTCTTAGTTGTAAATGGTTTTACTTCAGAAAGAATACCCCCTACTTTTGTTTCTAATCCAAGATAACACTTCTTTGCACTGGTAATTGTTTGTCCAAGCTTTTCGAGACGTTCTTTATAAGGGTCAAGCGGGTGACCGGATATGTAGAGACCCAGGAGCTCCTTTTCCCACTTAAGCATGTCCCGTTGTGGTGCTTGATCAGCCTCCGGCAAGGTGAGTGTCTTGTGTCCGTCAGTAAGAGCAAAAAGTGAAACTTGCGCGGTCTCTTTGCTAAGGTCTTTATTGAAGGTAAGCAAGTCTTCAAGATAGGTGAGCATACGTCCGCGTGTGTATTCAAACGAGTCAAGTGCGCCACACTTCACGAGTGATTCTAGAGATTTTTTGTTAAGATTCCGATCTTGGATTCGGGTGAGGAAATCTTCTAAATTCTTAAAGACACCATTCTTTTCTCGTTCGGTTATAATAATCTGTGCAATTCCTTCACCAAAGTTTTTTATTGAGTTGAGTCCGAAGCGTATAGCGTTACACTCACCATGCTGTACCACGGTAAAGTTTCCAAAACTTTGGTTGATGTCCGGTTGGAGTACTGGTATGTCCATTTTGATACACTGAGTGATACCCTCGGAAACCTTTTCGACGTCGCCAGCGTCAGCAGTGAGAATTGCCGCCATGTACTCGACAGGGAAGTTTGCTTTCATGTATGCCGTTTGGTACGCCACTTTGCCGTAGCTGGCTGCGTGTGCCTTGTTGAAACCGTAGCCCTGAAAAGGTTCAAAGAGGTCCCATATCTTCTCAGCATCTCGAGCAGTCATACCGGAAAACTTTTGACATCCCTCTACGAAAATAACGTGCTGTTTAGCCATTTCTTCAGGTATTTTCTTACCGACAGCCTTTCGAAACTTATCCACTGTTTCCCAGTTGTAGCCCGCGAGCTCAAGCGCGGTAAAGAGAAGGTCGTCTTGGTATACCAAGATTCCATAGGAAGGTTCCAAGAAGGTTTTTGCCTTGGGGTGGAAGTACTGAATAGGTGATCGCCCTTGTTTGCGAGCGATGTATTCAGGGATGTTTTTCATCGGTCCTGGGCGGTAGAGTGCAATCATAGCGTTGATGTCTTCTATACGTGTGGGTTTAAGCTCCTTCAAGTACCGAGTCATTGCAGTACCATTCAGCTGGAAGACCCCGCCCGTGTCACCCTTAGCCAACATTATAAAGGTCTTTTCGTCATCAAGAGGGATATTTTCTATATCGATAACAACGCCGTGACGTTCTTTAACCCTCTTAATGGCATCTGCAAGAATAGAAAGGTTTTTTATTCCGAGAAAGTCAAACTTGAGAAGTCCGACACCATCTTCACCCACACTATGCATATCGTACTGCGTAATATATTTTCCACCCCCTTTTGGATCTGGCTGTATAGGTACAAACCCTGATAGAGGGCTAGGTGCGATGACGACACCCGCCGCGTGTACACCCACATGTCGAGCACAGCCTTCAATTTTTTTTGCGAGGTCGACGATACGTCTCGTGTCCGTATCTTTTTTGTAGAGATTTGCAAATTCTTTCTCTGTTTCGAGTGCAGTATCTATAGTCATAGGGAAGCCCTGTGATCCAAACGGTATAGCCTTGGCTATTTTGTCGCCAACACCATAGGGATACCCAAGTGCTCGTGCGACATCACGCACTGCTGCTCGTGCCATCATCGTCCCAAAAGTACCTATCTGCGCCACGTTTGCGTGGCCGTACTTTTCTTTCGTGTACTCAATCATTTCGTCCCGACGGTTATCAGCGTAGTCCATGTCGATATCGGGTGCGCTGGGTCGGTGAGGGTTCAGGAAACGTTCAAACGGTAAATGAAATCGAATAGGGTCAACATTGGTGATACCCATGGCGAAGGTTACAAGCGAACCTGCGACTGATCCTCGAATCGTGGTCAATATTTCTCGCTCACGTGCTTCACGGAGAAGGTCTGCTACTGCTAGAAAGTACGTGCTGTATCCCTTGTCTTTAATCACCTGTAACTCATAGTCGAATCTCTCCTTCAATGCTCCTTCGTAGGCGAGTTTGCGCCACGCGAGTCCTTCACGAGCGACGTGCACCAGCTCATCATCTGGTGTTCTTCCTGACGCTATGGTAAAGGCAGGGAAGTACCACTGTCCCAGTGTAATGTTCACATTACATCGCTCGGTGACCCTTTCTGTGTTTGCAAGTGCTTCAGGTTCTTCTCGGAAAAGATCCTCTGCAGTAAGAGCGTCAATAAATGAAAAATCTTCGTCTTCTACAAAACCCTCTTCCTCTAGAGTACCGTCAGTTTGAATCTTGATCATGGTTTCGCGTGCGTCTCTATCACTCGGGTCAAGGTAGTACGTATCGTGAGTAGCAATAAGTGGAATGTCAGTTTTGTGCGCAAGCTTTTTTGTTTGGTTGAGAAGGTATTCTTCACCTTCAACTTCTGGGTGGTGTGTTATTTCCAAGAACACGTTCCCCTCGCCAAAGATTCTTTTGTGCCACTCAATGACATCAGTTGCACGTTCTAGGTTGTTGGCTTTCAAAGCGCTTACGTGTTCCCCAGAGAAAAACGGCAAAATAGCTATAAGCCCCTCATGCCACTTTTCGAGGATGTCTCGGTCTATACGTGGTTTGTAGAAAAAGCCGTCAATGTAAGAGCTTGTGACAAGTTTGATGAGGTTGTGATAGCCATCATTGTTTTCTGCAAGTAGTACGAGTCGTGATCGCTTGCGGTCCATGTCCTCTTCTTGGTCGAAACGTGAACGCGCTGCCATATATGCATCTACACCTATAATCGGCTTAACACCCTGTTTGTGGCATTGCTGGTAAAACTCTATGGCCCCATACAGATTACCGTTATCAGTAAGTGCAAGTGATGTCATTCCATATTCTTTTGCCCGAGCAATGAGTGGTTTGAGTTTTGGTACACCGTTGAGGAGTGAGTAGTGACTATGTGTGTGTAGGTGCACAAAGTTTGCCATGGAGAGAGTATACCACGACGAGTAGCGAGTTACCGAGTTCTGAGTAGCGATTGAAAACGAGTTAGATAGAGAACATTTCGCCCGAAGGTGAAATGTTCAAAACTCGGTAACTCGTTACTCGTTACTCGCTACTCGCCTTACTCACGGCTCTGAAGAATATTTTTGCAAAACGATGTTCGATGGAGAGAGCTCAAACCGTGCGTACGTAGTAGGTCAAAGTGCTGTTTAGTGCCATACCCTTTGTGTTTTTCAAAAAGGTAATCAGGATATTCCTTAGCAATTTTTTTCATATACAGATCACGCTTCACTTTTGCGAGTATGGACGCTGCAGAAATTACCGGCTCTGTCATATCCCCACGAATTATGGTTTTTTGAGCTAGGTACTCCTTTGGTGCATGGAGGGAGCCATCAAGAAGCACGGTGCAAACAGATGGTTCGAGATTTAGCTTGATGAGAGCACGGTTCAATGCGTTTTGTATAGCAAACACGATACCTTGTGTATCTATAAGTTGTGGGCTAGAAAAAGAGACAGCACAACGGCAGTGCTCGAAAGAAGGAAATTTTACGTACCATTCATTACGTTTTTCTTCAGAAATTTGTTTTGAGTCTCTAATACCTTCTAGTTTTTTCATCACAAACTCAGTTGATACTGCAAATACTCCTACAGATACGGGGCCAGCCAGTGGTCCACGACCAGCTTCATCTATCCCGATGGTCCACAGTGTTTTTTCTAGCTCCATGTTGTGCCTACTCTAACACCTTCTGAGTTGAAAGTTAAAAAGTTTTAAAATTAGTTCTTAGTTCGAAGTGCTACATGGTGTTTGAAGATGTTGAAAGTAGTTTAATACTTTTTGCACTGTACTGCCATTAACGGGTCTTGCATTGTTGTAGTTTTTGGTTATAGTAGACCCAATGTCAGTACGAATGAAGCTTAGCCATAGCAAGACTGCAAGTCGCCGTGCACACCATCACATGGGTACACCTCGTCTTGTTGCAACAAAAACAGGCGTTCGTCGCCGTCATTTTGTTGACCCTGACACAGGGATGTATCGTGGTAAAAGTATTATTACCATAGGTAAGCCCGAAGTAGTAAAGACCACAAAGGCAAGCAAGGGTAAGAAAGCACCTGCGAAGGAAAAAGCCCCAAAAAACGCTTCTGTGGAAAAAAAGTAACGTTTTGAAGTGCCAATAGTATACGTACTATGGGGACTTTAAAGCGTCATACGCAAGTTCATTTGAGCACATGTCGAATAGACACTTATCACGATCAATTGTCCTACAAACACTTTTTGAGTGGGACACTAACAATGAAGAAGGTAACGGCAATACTGACGCACCTGAGGTTATCCTTAGTAGAAATATAGAAGAATTCGCTACTGATAGCAAAGACAAACCCTTCATGAAGAGGTTGCTTGATGGTGTTATAACAAAACAATCTGATTTAGATGCAGTTATTTCTAAAGCTGCGCCGGAATGGCCTATTGACAAAATAGCCAGAGTGGATAGAAATATATTGCGGTTGGGATTGTATGAATTACTGTTTAGTGACCGCAAGGAAGTTCCTGCAAAAGTAGCTATCAACGAAGCAATAGAGCTTGCTAAAAACTTTGGGGGAGATTCCTCTGGGGGATTTATTAATGGTGTTATTGGTGGCGTGTACAAGGAGCTCGGCGAACCTGGAAAGGACGAGGTTTCGACAAAAAACAAAAAATCACGTACTCTACCTCTGGTCCCTTATGAGTTGATGCCTGTTGACCGCAAAGCTGGTGCGGTGGTGTATGCAGAGCACGATGGTGACGTATATGTGGCACTCGTGCATGATGTCTTTGGCCACTGGACACTTTCTAAAGGTGGTGTAGAAGAAGGTGAGTCTGATGAAGAAGCTACCGTGAGAGAGATTAAGGAAGAAATGGACCTCGATATAAAAATAGTAGAAAAGTTGGGTGAAAATGAATATGTTGCTTCACATCCGGAAAAAGGTAAGATACGAAAACATGTGAGTTATTATTTGGCAGAGTCACCTTTTACGGAAGTAAAGCTTGAGGAGGGCAAAGGAGGACTTGATGACGCACGATGGTTTAAGCTTGCTGATATTCTTGAGCTCAACTTTTACCACGACATGCTCCCGATCATTACCAAAGCTATCAACATCTTGTTGAGTCTTAAAAAATAATTCATGGGATTGCATTTGCATTTCCATCTCGCGTTTATAAAAAAACGCGTTAGTGATTACTTATGGATATAGAAGAAATTAAACATAATATTGATACATTTTCTAACAAGATTGGAGTTACTTTTACTGATCCGAAGCTTCTACATACTGCGTTTACACACAGGAGCTATGTCAATGAACATCGTGGAGACTACATCGAACACAATGAACGACTGGAGTTCTTGGGTGATGCCGTACTTGAGCTTGTGGTCACACGATTCCTTTTCGAAAAATATCCCCACAAAACAGAAGGAGATCTTACCGCATATCGGGCGGCACTGGTAAACACCAACACAATAGGCGATGCGGCCACTCGTTTGCAGATGAACGACTGTTTGTACCTTTCACGCGGAGAGGCAAAAGACACCGGCCGAGCTCGGCTGTACATTCTAGCTGATACTTTCGAGGCAGTTATTGGGGCAATATACTTGGACCAAGGCTATGATGCAGCAAAGCAGTTTATTGAAACAAATATTTTCCATTTGGTTGAAGATGTGGTGTCCAAGCGACTCTGGCAAGATAGTAAGAGTTTGTTTCAGGAAAAAGCACAGGAGCATGTTTCAATCACACCGAGTTATTCTATTGTTTCTGAGACTGGCCCAGACCATGACAAGCAGTTTACTGTAGGAGCCTTCCTTGGGAAGGAAGAAGTAGCACAAGGAAAGGGAAGGAGTAAACAAGAGGCTGAACAAGTGGCTGCATTGGCTGCGCTCAAGGCGAAAGCGTGGGTGTAGAAGGGTTGACCCTAAGCCGAGTATCTGGTACAGTACCCCGCATTATGTTAATGATTCGACTACAACGTGTTGGAAGGAAAAACTACGCTGAATTTCGCGTAGTGGTTACTGAAAAAACACGAGCAGCAAAGAGTTCAAATTATGTTGAGTTGGTAGGGCATTACAATCCTCACGATGATAGTGTGACTATCAATAGTGAACGCGTGCTCTATTGGATTCAGCAAGGTGCGCAAGTATCCGATACTGTTCACAACCTCTTGGTTTCTCAAAAAGTTATTGAAGGCAAAAAGAAGAACGTGCTTCCAAAGAAGACACCTATTAAAAAAGCAGAAGAAGCAGTAGCTCCTACTGCGACGAAAGAAGTGGAGGAAACTCCTGCGTCTGAACCTGCAGTAGCAGTTGAAGAAAAGTAGGCAGGCTTCCAATAGTACCTGTTGCGTATATCTTGCATATAGGTACAATAGGACGTAATATCGTTATATCGGTATTTGTTATCAGACAAACTGTAATCAGTAAAAAAGAGTATGGAATTCGATCAGAAATTTTTAGAGTATGTTGTTAAGGGTCTTGTGGATACACCGGACGCTGTAAAGGTACAACGAACAGTAGATGAGATGGGTGTATTACTTACGCTTGATGTAGACGCTGCAGATATGGGTAAAATCATAGGTCGCAGTGGAAACACCGCTAAGGCTATCCGAACACTTCTACGTGTTGTAGGAATGAAGAACAATTCACGCGTGAATCTTAAAATCAATGAGCCAGAAGGTGGACTTCGTTCACAGGAAGCAGCAAGTGCAGCAGCATCTGAGACTGCAGCACCTACACCTTCAGAAGTAAGCAAGTCTCTAGATGAGGCTATGGCTGATCTAAAGATGGACTAGTCTAGAACATTCGAAAACAGCGCACTTCAGCGTTGCGCTACACAAAATATCTCTCGTAGTATTACTCATACAACTCGTTCTATTTTGTTTGCGCGCCTTGAATTGCATCTGTTTTCGAAAGTTCTAATATTCTCTTGATAATAAAAGGCACAATTAAATATTGTGCCTTTTATTTTAACTGGACTTAGAGTATAAGGTATATACAAATTATGAGAAAAAGCACCCCTGAAATAAGTTCAAAGCAAATTACCTTTCACATTATCACACTTTTCCCGAGTGCTTTTGACTCGTACCTAAATGAGTCCATTATCAAACGTGCGATAGCAGAAAATAAGATACGTGTTGTTTTTTATAATCCTCGTGCGTTTACAAAGGATGTACATGGTCGTGTTGATAGAAAACCTTATGGTGGAGGACCGGGGATGGTTCTCGAAGCGGAAAGTGTTCTCAAGGCTGTTGCAAAAGCGCTCGGTCGCAAAAATCGTCGCACCGTGAAGGTGGTGTTCTTTGAACCGAACGGAAAACAGCTTGATACTGCTTACGCAGATAAGGCAAGCACTCATTACAAACATATTGTTATGATATGTGGACGTTATGAGGGGATAGATGGACGGGTCAAGAAAATCCTACGTGCTGAAGGGGTGACTATCGGACCGTACACGCTCACGGGTGGGGAACTGCCTGCTATGGTAGTGCTAGATACGATTACCCGGAGACTCAAAGGTGTGTTGGGAAAAGATGAGTCTATCGAAGAACGACGTGTGTCTGCGAGTGAGGTGTATACCCGCCCCGAAGTGCTTGTATGGAAAGGGAAGAAGTACAAAGTACCAAAAGTACTCCTCTCAGGAAATCACAAAGATATCGAAGCTTGGAAAAATTCTACAAAAATTACATAAAAGGAACCGAGAATTTTGCTTGTTGTAAATTTGACAAATGTCTAATGCTGTGTAATTATCATACGCAGAAATTTCGCAACGAAAAATATCCTTAAAGACAAGGGGGAGCGTTCAATGGAAAAGGAAGTTTATAACCTACGTGTGTATAAGGTGTTGACTGAGGGTAAGGTGTTGTATGAGTCAATGCGAGATGGCTATCCATATGCATCCTGTTACACTTCTGCAACTCGCTTCACTTCAGTTGAGGAGATGGCAAAATTTTCGAGAACCAATGTGGACGATTTTCAACGCGATAAAGAGATTTGGTCGGCACAATTTCATATTGATTTTCGACCGCTCCACGATATTGCGGTTACTTCCGGCTGTCATCCACGACTCTGCTTACCATTGACGAAAGAAGAAGCACAAGAATTCTGGGAGCATTTCTCCAACTCGTAACAGAAGATTTGCACAAGTTAAGTTCCATGTGGTGCATGTAAATACTAGTATTAATTACGTAATTAATACTAGTATTTTTTGTTTCGGCTCAGTGCCTTGACTTCTAATCTTGTTTTTCGAACCCTTCGACAGGCTCAGTGCAAGCTTTGACTTGCCCTCACGCAGGAGGGTCCGCCATCGGGTGGAAACTAGGAACCCTGTACCAGAGCAAAGCTCGGTACAGGGCATGCTTTTTCAACTCGCAACTCGTTACTCAGTACTTGAATAACTTATCCCCATATTAGGCAATATGGCTCTTGACCCCTATTGACAAATACCCAGTCTTGACTATACTATCTTTATCTTTTCGGGTTGATTGAGTACTGGTAGCTGGGGATATTTCTATTTACAAACATATAACGTAAAAGAAAGTGTCGCTAAACAAATACGCGCGA
>Ga0209212_1002204_pt1 | contig 28522 bp, 26 predicted proteins | sample RifGroC2_FD_183996 | JGI IMG/M metagenome (GOLD analysis project Ga0209212, IMG submission 183996) | Groundwater microbial communities from Rifle, Colorado, USA - Groundwater C2 (SPAdes) (version 2) | ecosystem: Environmental > Aquatic > Deep subsurface > Groundwater | place: Rifle, Colorado... | reverse complement strand
GGACTGGTCGATCAGGATTCCCCGACCTTTTACGAGTTGACAAGAAGTCTGCGAGAGGTATCCGCGGCCGCCCGTTCTCTGCGGCAATTGGCCAATTACCTCGAAAGAAACCCCAGGGCTCTCATCTTCGGAAAGCCGGAATCGAAGGAGGATTGATGCGGCGCTTCGTAGCTCTTCCATTGCTTTTCACGCTGACGTGCCTGTCGCTTGCCGGCTGCGGCTCGCTCTCGCCGCGGCCCGATCCTTCCCGATTCTTCACCTTGACGGCGCAAGCCGAGGTGGCGCCGGCGGCCAAGAATCCCGGCATGGAGCAGCTCTCTCTCGGCGTCGGTCCTATCCGGCTCCCCGGATACCTCGATCGCGATGAGCTGGTCACACGCATCAGCCAGAACCGTTTTGACGTTGCGCAAAACGATCGCTGGATCGAACCCCTGGAAGAGAATTTCAGTCGCGTTCTGGCGCAGAATCTCTCCGCCCTGCTGACGATCGAGCGAATTTTCCGCCACCCCTGGCCGGGCAACCGTCGGATCACCCACCAGGTGGAGATCGAGATCCTCCGTTTCGAGGCCGACTCCGCGCAGGAGGCGCAACTGGCAGCGCGCTGGAGCGTCATCGACGCCGGCACCAAGCAGCCTCTCGCCATCAAGAGCTCTTTTCTGCGGCGCCCATCCAGAGAGCAAAGCCGGGAAGGCTCGGTGGACGCGATGAGCGAGGCGCTGGCTGATCTCAGCCGCGAGATCGCCGACACGGTGCGGGCCATTGTCCGGCGGCAAAAGCCGCAGGCGGGAAAGGAGAAGTCAGGACGATCAGAATAGACGGCGGGGAGGAGGACGATTATGAGAAGACGGTGGATAAGGAAGTTTGTCTCGCTGGCGCCTTGCTGCATGGCAATCTCACTGGGCTTTATGGCAGGGCGAATTTTTGCCGCGGATAAACTTATCGGCATACATTCGGCTCGGGTAATGTCTCAGTCTATGCCGTGGATTGCCCAGGAGGCGGGGCTTTTTCGCAAGTATGATTTGGATTTCCCGCTCGTTTACATCGGTTCTTCACCAATGGCGACTGCGGCGATGCTCGGTGGCGACGCAGAGCTCCTGCAGGATGGCGGCCTAGGAACTGTTCGCGCGGTCGTACAGGGAACTACCGATCTTGTGTTCATAGGCGGCATAAAGAATATCTTGACGCAGAGTATCTTGGCCAAGCCTGAGATAAAAAGGCTGGAGGATCTCAAAGGGAAAAAGGTCGGTGTCACGCGGATCGGGAGTACTACCCATTATTTTGCTCTTCAGGCCTTCCGGCGCAGGGGAATGGAAGCCGGGAGGGATTTTGCGTTGGTCCAAACCGGCGGGGCGCCTGAGATGCTTGCGGCACTCATCAGCGGCGCTATCGATGCCGGTACCATGACAGCGCCGTTGGATGCGCAGGCCATCGCTCAGGGTTTTCACTACGTTGTCTACGGTCCCGATCTCCGCATCCCCCAGGTGGCCGCTTCCTTTATAACCCGGCGCTCATCAATCGCCACGCGGTCCCAAGTCCTGGGGCGGTTCATGCGCGCGATGGCGGAAGCTGCAAGGATTTTACATGTCGACAAGGATTTTACTTACAAGATCCTGGGAAGATATTTGCGCGTCAACGATCTCAAGGTGCTCGACGCCGCCTACAATGCGGAGATTAAAGCCTTAGAGCCAAGGCTGGTTATTAAGCCGGAAGCGCTTCAGGGGGTTCTCGACGACGTCGCCCAGGTTGACCCGCGCGCGAAGAAAGTCAAGCCGGAAGATCTAATCGACCGCCGTTACCTGGATGAGATGGAAAAGAGCGGTTTTTTTGACAAGCTCTGGGCAGAAAAGCGGTAACAACGCTTTCTTTAAGTCTCCTTGCCGCCATCGCCAAAGAGGAGGTAGCGAGGAGGATTAATTAAAGGTGAGTTGGGCGGCTTATGATACGAAAGTTGACATCGCGACGACTCGCATCTCTTATATTGGTCGCACTGGCGATGACAGCCGCCGCAAGCGGCCCAAACCCGCTCGGACCCGTTCCCCCAGTCATGACTATGGCCGACGGGCCAATGGCCGGCGTCCCTTTTGATATAGGGTCCCTCAAACGCAACTGGCGCAGCCGGATTGAGGCGATCCGGTCATCCGGCGAGCTGCCGATCATCGACATTGAATCGAGCTTCGATGCCAGGGCGTTCAACCCGGCTCAGTACGCCAAACTCATGGACGATAACGCCATAGCCCTGATCGCCTTTTCCCCGCAAGCGCGCGGCTGGACGGATGACGCGCGCGTCGTTGTCGCGATCGATCCCTGGCGCTACATACCCACCACCACCGCGGGCATTCCGCCGGCATGGCCCAAAGATGGGGAGCAATTCTTGGCGGCCACGGCGACACATGTTGCAAAGGATCGCTATCCGCTCATGGGCGAGTTCGAGTTCCACCACTACCCCTCCCCACGGCAACTGAAGCGCGGACAGACGCAACGGGACTTGGCGCTCCCCATCGACGGCGAATTGGGCCACAGGCTTTTCCGCCTTTCCGAGGAGACCGGGATTTCGTTTCAAATTCACTACGAGATCGAAGACCAACTTTTACCGCCGCTGGAAAAGATGCTGAAGCAATACCCCAAGGCCAAGGTGATCTGGTGCCATCTCGCCCAGATTCGTTACAGCGATCTCAATACCATCTACGGGCCCGCCTATGTTCGCAAACTTATCGAGATTCACCCGAATCTCTACTTCGACACCGCATTCGGCGGGCCGGACAGCAGATATCCCGCAAGCCGTGAATTCCACGCCACGATCTGGGACCGCAGGAGCGGAGGCGTCAAGAAGGAATGGGCACAACTTATCAGCGACCATCCGTGGCGCTTTCTCGCGGCGCTCGATATCGGCGGTGACCGCATGGACACATTAGGGGAAAAGGCACAAGATCTTCACCGCTTCTTGGCGGCGCTACCGCCCAAGACAGCGGAAATCGTCGCCACCAAGGCTGCGTGGAAACTCCTCTTTAACGAGGATCTCTAAGCGCCTTTCCTGCTTGACGGCCGCTTAAGGCATGGATTAATAAAAACAAAATAAACAGAGTGACATTGAAAAGAATGAGATTCTTCGCTCTCGCTCAGAATGACGCTTTTTTTGTCATGCTGAACGCAGTGAAGCATCTCACACTGGACCGCCGATTATGTAACATGACTTAATGCGCTTGGATTAGTTACTGGTCACAAGCGCGGCATGATCATGGATCCGGGCTTGCTTAAAGGTGTGACTAAAAAACAGGGAAGGACGAAGTTATGACGATCAGAATAGACGGCGGGACGGTGGTGGGCTGGTCCGGGACGCATCACGAGCTCGTTCCCGAGGGCAGCGTGCTGATCGACGGCGAGACCATCAGCTACGTCGGCACGGATCGCACCAGGCGCGCCGACCGGATTATCGACGCGTCAGGGAAGCTCGTCTGCCCCGGTTTTATAAACCTCCACGTTCATTCCCAGTTGAATGTCGGCGACTACCTGATTACGGACGCGACCAAGAGGGATTATTTTTCGGCGAATTACTTCGTCTTCGGCGCGCCCGTGAAGGAAAAAGCGGCCCCGCCTCCTCCGGAAAGCGTCGCTATCGGGAGGAAGTACGCGCTTTTCAGCGCCCTTAAGAACGGCGCGACCACGATCCTGGACCCGGGCGGGGGACCGGGAGATCTGGGCGAATACGTGGAGATCGTCGGCGCAATCGGCGCCCGGCTCTTTTTCAGCCCGCCCTTTCGCAGCCACGATATCTTCACCGACGCCGAGGGACGCCACTACTATGAAGCGCGCGCCGACGGCGGGCGGCCCGGACTTGAGAGGGCCATCGATTTCATCCGAAAATACCACGGCGCAAAGAACGGACGATTGCAGGGACTCTTAAACCCCGCGCAGGCGGAGACGTGCGAGCCCGCGCTCTTGAAGGAGACTGCCGCGGCGGCAAAGGAGTTGGGCGTGCCCATCCACATCCACGCAGCCGGAAACTTGAGAGAGCTCGTGCATATTCTCTACCATTACCGCAAGCCGGCCATCGAGTACCTCGCCGACACCGGCATCCTCAGGCCCGGGACGGTCCTGGGACACACCGTTTTCATCGCCGGCAATTCGAGAGTGGACTTTCCCTTAAGCGATGAGCTCAAGATACTCTCCGACTCGGGCGCTTCGGTCGGTCACTGTCCGCACAAGTACGCCAAGATGGCGATCGCAGCGGAGTCCTTTGACCGCTATGTCGAAGCCGGGGTCAACATGGGACTCGGCACGGATACCTATCCGCTCGATATCATCTCGGAGATGCGCTACACCTCGCTGATCTCGCGCCTGGTGGACAGAAAATATCACGGCGCGCGGCCCGAAAGAGTGTTCAACGCGGCAACGGTGTGGGGCGCCAGGGCCCTCGGGCGAGACGACCTGGGGCGGCTGGCGCCGGGGGCGAAGGCGGATGTCGTCATCGTCGACCTGCGCACGACCCGTTACGGACCGGTGCGCGACCCGGTCACCGCCCTGGTGGAGTATGGAAGCGGTGCCGACGTCGATACGGTGCTGGTCAACGGGGAGGTCGTAATCGACCAGGGGCGCTCGACGCGGATCGATGAGGCCGAGCTCTACTCGCGCGCGGAGGCGGCGGCAAAGCGCGCGTGGGACAACTGGCCCAAAAGGGACTGGGCCGGGAGGACGGTCGAAGAGATTTTGCCGCCGGCATTCCCTACCCGGCGCGGATGAGGACAGGGCATGGTTTTTGATTCTGCTGAAGAATGGCCCCTGAATGTCACCCTGAACGAAGTGAAGAGTCTCAAGTCTTGGAAAACACGAGATTCTTCGCTTTGCTCAGAATGACAGACCGGCTTGATAGGGGGTTTTTCAGCAGAATCGGTTTTTATGGGCCGAAGAAGATCTGACGAAACTCGCCCTGGAGCTTCTTGAGTTGTTCCACAGTCGGATTGTCCATAAAAACAAAATTGGCCGCAACTTTTTCCGCATCTTTCAGGGCCGGGTAAATGCCCGGAGAGAGAACAAACTCCCCGGTCTCTGCAACTCTTTTTTGGCCTTCAGGCGAACAGATATATTCCATAAAAATCTTTCCGGCGTTCGGATTTGCCGCCTTAGCACTCAAGCCGATATCGGTCGGATCGGTCAAATATTTGTCCAACGGGGCATATCCGATCGGCCCCTTCTGTTGAACAACGTATTGGAGATAGGTTATCCCGAGAGGAGTCTCCCCACGTATAATAGCGGGAGGGATGGGGGCGAAAGAGTCCATCATATGGGGCTTCTGCCTGGCGAAGGCTTTGACAAAATCCAGCCACTTTTCCCCCTTGAGCTTTTCCAGATTCCAAAGAAACTGTGCCGTGCTGCTGTGTTGAGAAGGATTGGGGATCGCTATTTTCCCCTGCCATTTGGCGTCGAGAAGGTCATCGAGGCTCCTGGGAATCTCCCCGGACCCTACTAACTCCGTGTTGTATAACACCCCCACAGAGGTAACGCGCCAAGCGGTGAGCTGACCATCCTTGTCTCTGAATTTCACCGGAAAACTCTCCGCAGCGGCAGGGAGGTGCTTGGCAAAGACACCCTCTTGTTTCAGGAGAATGAGCCCTCCTCGGGTTCCGGTCACCACATCAAACCCGGGCCGGCCAGTGCGCCATTCCGTCAAGGCGCGGTCTATGACTTTGGTGGCATCGGCGCGCCAATACTCCACCTTGATGCCGTATTTTGCCTCGAAGCCTTTCTGGATGACACTCATGATTTGGGGCACGATAGTGCCGTAAATGACAACCTTGCCCTCTTTCCTGGCGGCCTCGGGGCTAACGGGCTGGGCCAACGCATCTCCGCCCGTGGCGAAAAATACCCCCATCCCTAGAAGGGCCAGGCACAAACCAAGGAGCCGGTGCTTTGTTATAGTAGCCATAAGCTTTACCTCCCTACAAATTTATGTTTCCTCCGCTTCCATTCCCGCACGCGCTACCGGGAGACGCAAAGGCGCCCGCGTCACCTCGACCGCGCCATCCTGCCGGAGCCGAACGACGTTGACCGTGCCGGCATAATCAGGGCAGCCCGAATAGTAGGCGTTGATCCGCTGGTCGCCCACCCGCGCCGCGCGATTCCAGTGTCCCAGAGCGATATAGTCGGCGCCGGTCGCGCTAAGCTCTTCCCGGCGGATCAGCCAGGAGCCAAGAAGGCGGTCCGGCTTGTCCGGTTCTTCGACGTAGTGGCCGTGTGCGGCAGCGAGCTGCCAGCGCGTCGAACGAGAACGCGCCCTTCCCAGCGGCGCCATGTCCGAGTAGTCCAGATGCGCCCTGCCCCAGACCTCAAGTCCCAGCCCCGGAAAAACCACCGCTTCGTCGACGGTGAGCCCGAGCACACACACGTTCGAAGCGGCCGCCAGCTCGGCGCGCCGATATACCGAGTCGGGCGTCAGCGGATCGTGGTTGCCGGGAAGAATCACGATCGGCGCGCCAAACTCGCCCATGGTTCGCGCGGCTCGATCGAGGAGCTGAGACGGCTGGCGATTGTGGTCGAACGTATCGCCGGCCAGTATCAGGAGATCTGCGCGCGCCGCCGCAGCAGCCGCCAGAACTTCCTGGAGAACCGACAACTCATTGGAAGAGCAGGACGAGCCGAAGATCGGGTCGGCGCTTAGATGCAAGTCCGAGCTGTGAACGAGAACCACTTCGCGGTGCGAAGCCACACTCATTTGTACGGGAAACTATCCGAGAATCACGCCTTATGTCAACGCGAAACGGGGTTGAGGATTCGACCATGATGGCGGGCGGTGCTCGATAAGCCCGGCCATCCGTTGCAGGCCTGGGGACTCATGTATTAGGATGCGTTTCCAACGCCTGGGGAAATGGCCGGGCTCAGAAGAGAGAGCCGGGTTCGGAAAATAACGCTCGAAAGGAAAGAATCTATGGTTGTCGACTTTCAGCATCATCTGGTGCCGATAGATCTCGCTAAAAAAATGGGGCTCTACTCGGAGGAGATCGTCTTTGGAAAAGAGGGTGGAATCCCTAAGCTGACGATGCACTCAAAGCTCTACGATCCGGAGGCCCAGATCCGGGACATGGACGAAGCGGGTCTGGATGTAGCGGCGCTTTCCTGCGTCGTGGGGTGGGATGCCCGGCTGGAGCACTGCAGGATCATCAATGACGAGTATTCCAAACTCCAGGAAAAGTATCCCCGCCGCTTTGTCGGCCTGGCCCATGCCCCGGTTTTAGAGGGAAAAGAGGCCCTGAAGGAAATCGAGCGAGCCATCCTGGGGCTTGGATTGCATGGGGTCACTATCACCTCTCAGATCCACGGCGTCCCTCTGGACTCTCCCCAATTGAACGACTTCTATGCCAAGGTCTGCGAGCTCGATGTCCCGATCTTTGTTCACCCGGCATTGATCCCTCAAGGATATGAACTGATCAGGGATTATGATCTGGCGCGCATCATAGGAAGGGAATTGGATCTCGCCATCGCCGTTACTCGAATCATCGCCGGTGGAGTGCTGGAACGATTTCCCAATATTAAATTTATCCTGGCACATTTTGGCGGCGGCATCTCTTCTATCAAGGATCGGCTGGTGGCCAAAGGCTACCGCTTTGGCTCTCTCAAGCGTCCATTCGAAGATTATTTTGATATGCTTTACTTCGATCTGGCGGGCTTTGAGGGGGGCCTGATTGCGTTGCGCTGCGCCCTTCATGGCATTCGTCCGGAGCGGTTGGTTTTTGCCACAGATTATCCGCAGGATTTCACCGGGGCTTGCACGGATACGGGAAAAGGCCTCGCTTCAATTCGAGAATATATAGATACAGTGAGGAAACTGGAGCTGAAGGAAGAGGTCAAGGACGGGATTCTCGGTGGGACGGCCGCGCGGCTTCTGAAACTCCGGTAGTAAAAACCACCAGAGCTGACCCCACTCTCTGCCAGGGTGCGCACAGTGCCTCAGCGACTGGTCATAAAGATTGTCGAGATTGTACGGGCTGACCCCAGCGTCTTCCCCTTGCAGGAAATAAGAAGATCTGAAAGACTAGACTTAATCAGGCTGTAGTAATAATATCTTCCTCAACGAGGGTGCCGTGATTTCAAGACCCAATAGTGTTTTGTCACTTGCTGTCATTCTGTTAGCGGCGCTGAGCGCGTCCCGCTCTCTCTCACCGCCGGCTCAGGCCGCTGAGAAGGTCCGTATTGGGATTCCCGTAGTGGCGATGAGCCAACTGCCGATTCTCATCGCTCAACAGAATAAGCTTTTTCAGGCTGAAGGGTTCGATGCGGAGGTAATCCAGATACGCACGGCTCTAGCCCTCCCGGCCCTAATGAGCGGGGAGCTGGATTTTACGACATCGGCCGAGACCACGATCCGCGCGGCCATCTCTGGAATGCCTCTCAAGGCCATCGGTTTCATCGGTGTCCGCTCCTCTCTGGTTTTGGTATCAAATCCCAGAATCAACAGCGTCGCGGCGCTCAAAGGGGGGAAGATTGCGGTCTCTTCCCTACGGACGACAACTGATTTCGTGGCTCGTGATATCCTGCGCCACTACGGGCTCAATCCCGATAAGGACATTGTCACTTTCCCTCTGGGAAGCGAGGCCAATAAGATCGCAGCCGTGAAAAGCGGGGCGGTCGATGCAGCTATTGTCACGCTACCCAGTGATTCCATAGCTGAAGAACAGGGGCTTAAAAAGCTCGTCTTCGCCGGCGATTTCATCGAAGGGCTTCAGTCGGGTCTCGCGACTTCAGTTAAGAAGATCAACGAAAATCCGGCCAGGGTACAACGAATGGCCCGGGTCTTCGTCAGGAGTCTTGAGTTTACCCGCTCCCGCCGGGGAGATGCCGTGGATTTTATCATCAAGCAGTGGCAGCTAAGCCGCAGGGTAGCCGAGAACAGTTATGATCTGATGATAAAAACCTTCAGTCCTGATGGCGAGGCCCCTGAAAGGCTCGTTCGAATCCTAGTGGACGAGGTAAGGCGCACCCAAAAGATCGAGCGGGAGATTGCCCTCTCTGATGTGGTGGATTTCTCTTTCGTTCGGGAAGCGCGCAACCCGTCAAAATAGCCTCCGTTAAAGAAATCCTTGATACTAAGAATTGGCACATCTGAGGCCGGTGGCACTTTTCATAGCCAAGCAGCGGCGATTGCCGGGCTTTTTAACCGGACGCATCCTGACGTAGAGACGCGCATGGTTCATTCGGGTCTGGCGAGCATCGATAACGCGAATCTCCTGGACAAAGGCGAACTCGAGTTCGGTTTCATGGCCTCCAACTGGATCGGCCGGGCTAAGGATGGCAGCGCGCCTTTTACCCGCAAAATCGCCTTGCGCATGGTCTCCCCGGCCAACGCCGGCCCGATCTTCTTTGTCGCCCTTGCCCGTTCCCCGGTAAAGAGCGTCGATGAGCTCAGGGGCAAACGCGTCGCTGTGGGCGTCCAGGGAAGCGGCATGGTGGAACACGTCCGTACTATTTTTAATGTCTTGGGTATCCCGTTTGAATGCTTCACTCCCGCTTATCTCGGCTTTGCCGAAGGAGCAGAGGCGTTGATCGCCGGCGCTGTTGATGCCCAGTTCCAGCCTCCGATCCCCAATCGGGTGATGACGGATTTGAGCGAACGGGCTGATGTTCGTGTTGTTCCCTATGCTCCGGGCCGGATTGAAAAGATTCTTTCCGAGGTGTCGTTCTATCGCGGCGTCACTATGGAGAAAGGGGCGTTCCGCGGAGTCGTAGAGGATCTGCCTCAAGTTGCTGTCGTTAATGTTCTGGTGACTCACGAAAGGGTCCGGGAGAAGGTTGTCCACGACATGGTCGAGACGATCGTCGAGAATCTGGACACACTTCCGCAGATCAATCCGCTATTCAAGGGACTTAAAAATCTTTTCGAGCCGTTGCGATCAAAGGGCGCTGCCGCTTTTGAGTTTGGCGGAGTACCACCGCATCCCGGTGCGCTCCGGGCCTACAGAGAAGCCGGCTGGTTGACATAAGCCCTCATTGTTATCCAGGTTCGGATTGTCGCAACCTTCCTTATAGACCTTTCAAAGCAACTCAAAAGCGGCCTTCCTTTTCCAATTTTCTTACAAACCTGTCATCCACCAGATCTTCAGCCTTAAGACGGCGAATCTTTTCGCTGGTAGGTCCTAAGAGCCGGATGAGATTACGAATGCCGTCGACGTTGGGATAGATGCGTCGTTCGTAAAAAGTAACCAGGCTCTCGTAGCCCTGTGCCGCGTCCTCGACGCGCGGCAGGCGGAGACCTCGGGCTAAACTTTTCAAAACCGCGGCCTTATTGCCGGGCTCTTGAATAAACGCGATAGATTCCACCAGGGCCCTCAGAATATCCTCCACGATTGCGGGAGAAGAGGCGATAAAACTGCGCCTCGTTATGACCCCGGTCCCTTGGTACGGAATCGGAAGCTTGGCGAGGTCAGCGAGGACGGGATAACCCTGGCCCTGGAGCATGGAGGCGAACGTATAGCCGAGATGTGCCCCGTCAATAGTCTCCGACATGATCGCCTGGGCCCGCACCGAGTCGTTGCCGACGATCCGTATGGTAATCCCATCCCGCTTAGGCTCCAGCCCCCAGTGCTCGAGCGCCAACATCGTGAAGACCCAGCTCCCTCCGCTCGCGCTGCTGACGCCGAGCGTCTTGCCCTTCAAGTCCGATGGGCCCTTGATCTTGGGCGATACGACGATGGCGCCGGTAAGCTTGTTGATGAGCCCGGCGACGAAGACCGCGTCGGATCCTTCGGCCACGGCGCCCAGGGTAGCGCCCGTGACCGATCCCACATGGAGCTGAGATTCCCCCGCAGCAAGCGCAGCCATGCCCACCGGCCCGCTGCGTACATGGACAAATCTCACATCCAAGCCATACTTGCGGAAGAGTCCTTGATCCTGGGCGACAAAAACGACGCCCTCCCTCTCGCTAAAGGCTCCGGTCGTCATGAGTATTTTGGTCAGCGGGGCAGCCGCTTCAGAGAGCTGCCGATCAAAAGTGATTAGGAAAAAGAAGAGAGAGAGTAAGCGACCCAATTTGGTTTTCATGGCGTAAGCCCCTTCTTTCCTTGAAGGATGAATTATGAAAGCGCCAGGACGAAAAAGTCGCGGGCCTCCTTTATTATGCCCGTTTTAAGGGCGGGCCGGTCAGCGAGTGGCGCTCGGTCAGCTCAAGGGTGTAGCCGTCAAGATCCTGAATAAAGGCGACCAGATCCCGGCTTCCGGGCCGGACAGGTTGGAGCTCGGTGACAAACGTCACCCCCTCCTTTTTCAATGTCTCGCACAACTTGCGAAGATCCGAGACGAACAGGGCCACGTGACCCGCCCACGGAGCCATTTTCGCATGCTCATCCGCGGCGCCGCTCTGGATCAGCTCAAACGCGGGCCCGTCATCCTCGCTGCCGTAGCCCAGATAAGCGACCCGCATGTTCTGGTCCGGCTGACCGCGCAGGCGCATGACATCCATGCCGAATAGACGGGTATAAAAATCGATGGTGCGATCGAGATCGCGTACCGGCAGCATAACGTGCCGGATGCGAAATTGCATGCCGCTTACCGGGCTTTCACCGCTCATGCTTCCCCCTGACTGTTTCGTGTCCCGTTATTGATCTGCCTGCTGTTTCTTTAAACGCCTCTTTGCTGCGCGAAGAACGACCCCAAAATAGGACAAGTTTATAGGGAAGGCAACAGGCGGCAGTCGATCGGCGGATCAAAGCTCGACGCGCATTTTTTCCAAATCGACCCGACTCTTGATTGGACCGGACATAAGCGACCTCCTGAAAAAAAATAGAAACTTTTCTTGACTCGCCCCGAAAACCGGGTCAGGCCGATGCCAGGATAGCCTTGACGCGCGACTGAACTTCGGCCCCTTTTTCCTTCATCAAAGACAGGTAGGACCCGTTCAGCCAGCCGCCGATGCCTTCCTTGTACCCGCGCCGTTCCTTGAGCCGATCGAACCATGCGGGAACGTGTGGACGCCTGTCCCACAGGAACTGAAGTTGAAGATGCTCTAGCCGCGCCATGTAAGGCGCGTAGCCGATGTCGGCCAGCGAGCACTCCTTTCCCGCAAGCCACGACGCCTGTGACAGCGTCGCCTCCATATCCGCCAGAAGCCTGTCGAAGCGCTTCACGGCGCCGGCAAAGTAGATCGAATCCACGCCCTTGGTAATCGTATCCCAACTGCGCTCTCGTTTGGCCGGATCGGGCATCTGCCTGTGGAATTTTTCCAGCTCCTCCATCCCTCTGGCCAGTTTCTGGTGGCGGAACGCAATGGCCGTGCTCAGCACGCTCGTCGCTGCATGCACGCCTTCGTCGAGCTGCTTGGTCCAGAGGCGCATGCGCGCGCGGGAGCGGGAATCGACGGGACGCAAGCGGGGTTCGGAATAGGCGTCGTCGAGGTATTCGTTGATGACCGTGGATTCGATGATCACGGCGCCGTCGTCAACCAGCGTCGGCACCACCGCGTTGGGGTTGAGCTTCAGGTATTCGGGCTTTTGTTGATCGCTCGCCCTCAGGTCCAAATGACGGCTTTCCCATTTAAGCCCCTTTTCCGCCAGCGCGAAGCGCACCTTCTGCGCGCAGACCGACATATCATTGTGATAAAGCTCGATCATGGGTGTCATCCTTCCTTTCGATGTAGGGTGCGACACACAGCGGGAACTTAACACCAATCAGCGATGAGTCAAGAGCAGCTTATTAAACGAGCGGTACCCTGGATCAGGCGACACACGGCTTCGAAATCGGCTCTTTCCAGGGCCTTTGCCCCTTTTCATAAGCCTTGGGACCCAGGCGAAAATGGCGGGCCTGCTCAAAGGTTTCCACCAACGGCATGTTGGGATCATACCACTCCTTGGGGGTGATGGGGCAGGGGCCGGCCTTCGACACGTGCCCCGTGGCCGGTCGCCCGAGCATCTCTTCCAGCATCCAGACACAATCGATCACCTTGTCCAAATCGACTCCTGTTGCAATTCCCATCCGCTCCAAAAGATGCATCAGGTCTTCCGTTGCAACCATCCCTGTAGCCCGGCCGTTTCCACAGTAGGGACACCCGCCAATTCCCCCGATAGCGCCGTCCAGATAAACCGTATCAGCCGCCTCCAGGCTGCGCAGGGCGGCGTAGGTCGATGGCATGCTCATGCCGCGCGCATTGTGAAAATGGAGCTTGAAATGGGTAATAGCCGGCCAACGCTCCTTGATGGCTCGCAGCGTTTCCTCGATCTCATGAGGAAAGTTCCAGCTCATGGGATCCCCCAGACTCACGTGAGTCACCGGGATGCCCGTCTCTTCCCACAGCGCATGCTGTCTCCCGAGCATCTCCATCCGCTGACCGAGCGTAAAGGGACCGAGAAAATTCGATCCCCAGGCGGCGTTAATCCCTATCCCGGCCGCTACCGAGCCTTTTTCCCTGGCACGCGCCACTATCTGCGGCCAACGCTCGATCTCCTGGGACTGAGAACGGTTGAAGTTTCGGCGCACGAAAACATCGCACAAATGACAGCGTAGATACGGAACCGGCTCGCGCTCAAGGGTAAGCGGCGGTGAATAGGCGCGGGCCCGTTCTTCACCTCGGGGGTTCGCCACCAGGGCCGTATAAGTGATTCCCGGCTTGGGCCGAAAACGGCGCAGGAGCTCGTCGATACAGGCCATCTGGGGAGTGTATCTGGGGCTTACGAACGAGCCCACGACGATGCTTTTCAAGCCCGTCTCAGAGAGCGCCTCGAGCAGTCTCACTTTTTGTTCGACGGGAATGTTGACATCCTCGATCTGCATGCCCTCGCGCATGCACTCCTCTTTGTACTCCACCTTCGGCCACTGTCTCATATCAGTCCCTCCCTGATGCACCGCTCCTTCAGCAAAGTCAGGATCCCGCCTGCCTCAAAGATCTGTTCTATCGAGGGAGCATACTTGGGCAGCGGAAGTTCCCTTCCTGAGCGTAGATTGCGGATCTTTCCTTTCGGATAATCGATCTCCAACTCCTCCTGATCTTCCACTAGAGAGGAAACCCCCGGAGCCACCAGCGTCGGGAAGGCAAGATTAGTCGAAGTTCGGAGAAATATCCTGGCCACGGATTCCGCCACGATCGCCCTTATCCCGACTTTCTCCAACACCAGGTTGGCCTCTTCGCGGTGGGAGCCACAACCGAAATTGGCGCCGGCCACAATGATGTCGCCGGGGCGAACTTGCTCAGGAAACTCAGGCCGGACCGCCGCCATCGTGTGTCGGGCTATCTCCTCAATCTCTCCCTTGCGCATAACATGGAGCGGCGCAATGATGTTGGTGTCGACGCTGTCCCCGAACTTCCACACCCGCCCTCTTATGACAAACTCACTTAGATGCAGCATTTAACATCTCCCGTGGATCTGTGATGACGCCTGTAACCGCCGACGCCGCCACGGTCGCCGGTCCGGCGAGGTAGATTTCAGCCTTGGGGCTGCCTTTGCGGCCACGGTAATTTCTGGTCGTGCAGGTGATGCTCACTTCCCCGTCGGCCATGTAAGCGAGCCTGGCGGTACATACCCCGCAACCCGGCTCAAGAAACTGAGCGCCAGACCTGACAAGGGGCTCGACGAGCCCTGCTTCCAGGCATTGGAGGTAAACATTATACGATGCCGGGGATATAATGAGGCGCACTCCTTTGGCTACCTTCCTGCCCCGGAGGATCCGCGCCGCCACTTCGATATCCTCCAGCCGCCCGTTGGCGCACGATCCGATCAGGGCTTGATCGATCCTTTTTCCGGCCACCTCCTCGATCGGGACCACGTTGTCGAAGGTATGGGGTTTGGCGACTCGGATTCCGACCTCCTCCAAGTCGACCGTAATCTCTCGGGAGTAATGGGCATCGGGGTCCGGAGAAACGGCCTCAAAGCTCTTGTCCGTCCGCTTCCTCACGTAGGCAAGGGTCTTCTCATCCGCCTCGAACAATGCAAACTTCGCTCCCAGCTCAACCCCGTGGTCTGCGAGGCACATGCGGCCGGCCATATCCATCTCCCGCACTGCCGGGCCCTTGTATTCAATGGCCAGATATTGGGCCATATCGTCCCCGTATTTCCCGGCGAGGTAGAGGACCACATCTTTGGCGACAGGATACGAGTTGGGAAGCTCGCCCTCGATGGATACCTTGAGCGAGTCGGGGACCCTTAGCCACAACTCTCCGAAGACCGCCGCGTAAGCCGCGTCCGGCTCCGCAATTCCCGCTCCCGCCGCGTTCAACGCCCCATACAGAGTGCAGTGGGAATCGGGACCAACGATCACCTCCCCCGGACGCACGTAACCGTAGTCGCACATCATCTGATGGCACACTCCGGGCTCCGCGTCATGGAAGTATTTGACGCCCAATCGAGCGGCCAAATCTCTAGCAATCTTGTTCCGGCGCGCCTGGAGCTCGCTTTGCGGGGGCTGGTGATGCTCCGTCATCATGTAGACCCGCTCGGTGTCCCAGAGCCGCGGCAGTCCACCCGGCAATCCAGCTTCGATGGCCTTGTCGTTAACTTGCGAAGTGGTCACATTAAGCATCAACCCATCGATTTTAACCCCGACGTAATCGCCTGCGTTAACTTCGCGCTGTTCTACGGATTTCTTTGAAAGAACTTTTTCTGCGATTGTTCTTCCCATGAGTCTTATCCTTTGAGAGAAATGGCCGGACGCAAGAACTATGTTGATTCTTGGTCAGGCAACCATCACGACCTTGTTTTTTGCCAGCCGGTCGATATCCGCGCTGGATAACCCCAACTCCTGCAGGATTTCCCTGGTGTGCTCACCCAGGCGGGGAGGTTGCCTTCTCACGGAGAATTGAAATTCGTCGCTTTCAAACGGCAGCGCGGGAAGCCTTATCGTCTTATGGCCCGTGTCCACAGGGAGCAAACGATTTTCATGCCCCATCAGATAAGGATCTTCGTAAAGGTCGGCCGGCGTGTTCACAGGCGCGTAAGGCACTTCAGCCTTCTCCAGCTTGTTCATCAGCTCTTTGCCGTCGTATCTCCCGGCGATTTCCTGAACGCGGGGGAGCAGCCAATCTCTGGCGCGGGTTCTCGCCTCGTTGTCGTGGAGCTCCGGATGTGAGCCGAGCTCGGTCTGCTCGAATTCCGCGCAAAATGTTTCCCAATGGCGGTTACTGGTAATTCCTATAAAGACCTGCTTCCCATCCGCAGCGCGGAAAAGATCGAAGACGCCCCAGCGAAACCGGGTTCCCATCTTTCGGACGGGCATGGGAAGGGGGCGTTCACCCGACATGGCGAAGTGGGCCAGGTGCTGTCCGACCCAGAAAACAACGGTTTCGAACAGACCGGATATCAGGCGTTGCCCCCGTCCCGTTTGATTCCTCTGCAGCAACGCGGAGAGTATCCCGATGACACCATAAGAGGCCACGCTGATGTCCGTCACGGACGCCCCGATTCGTAGGGGCCGGTCCGGCAGTCCGGTCATATAGGCGATCCCGCCCATCATCTGCGCCACCTCGTCCAGCGCCGGCCGGTGGGCATACGGTCCCTTGAGGAACCCGTTGATCGAGCAGTAGATAATCCGTGGATTGAGCTTGGAAACCGGCTCATAACCCACTCCCAACCGTTCGAGGACGCCCGGGGCATAATTGTCAAGGACAACGTCGGACGCCGACGCGAACTTTATGAATAACTCCTTTCCCTCCGGTTCCTTCAAGTTAACCGCGAGACTCCTCTTGTTGCGGTTTAGAAAATAGAAAGTGGAGGCCCCCATCGGCGATTTTCTCGCCTGATCTCCGCCACGCGATGGATCCTCGATCTTGATCACGTCGGCTCCCAGATCGGCCAGGATGACGCCTGCCGTAGGACCCGCCACAATGTGGCCCAACTCTAAGACCCGAGTTCCAACAAGAGGCAAATGGTTCATAGAGTCATCCTAAATATTGTGCCGGCTCATCCCAAATCATTGCTGAACGATAGCGGAAAAAAGGGGTGGAATTATTCGGCTTATGAGGAGCCTCCGGCTGAGGCTTCACCTACTTGAGCCACCTCTGTAAAGGGCATCAATGTAACCGCTCTCCTGCAGCTCCTTAACGAAGCGCGCGTCAACAAACTCCTCGGGCTTTCTCCCCTTAATGGCAGGCCGCTTGCCGGATAGCTCATCGAGAATGGTTTGAACTCCGGCAAGCGAGGGCACAGGAACCTTTTCAAGTCCTTTCAAGATTTCCTGGTTGTAGATCGCCTCCAGAATTCTTTCATCTTTCAGGCGCATGAACCTTTCGAGAGACTTGCGAGTGAATTCTTTGTCCGTGCGCATGATATGGATGCCCTGGACAAATGCCTTCATGAATCTTCGCAGCACATCTTCATTGGAACGGATGTATTTCCGCGTCGAAGCCAGTGTCCCTGTCATATAATCAAGCCCCAAAGTGCTGAAATCGGCGAGCTCCTTCCAACCTATATCCTCTACTCTCATGTCATCCGGAGTACTCAAGGGCGCTGCATCAATCGCCCCTGCTCTGGCGGCCATCAGCAGTTCGGGAATGCCCCCGACCTGTATTAGCGGGACGTCGCGGTCCGGAGTCAGACCCCACTTGTTCACCAAGCCCCAGCGTACGAGAAAGTCTGTCGAGGAGCCGAACCGGGTAACGCCGACTTTTCTCCCCTTAAGCTCCGCGATCGATTTAATCGCAGGGTTTGCCATCAACCGAAACTGGGGACGTTTAACAGTGGCGGCCACGATGGCCACATCCGCTCCCGCAGTGGCCGCTTCAACCGCCGCTGACGCGCCGACATGAGCCAGACCCACCTCACCCGCCACCATGACCTGAACTACCTTGGAACTCCCTCCAATCCGGATGATTTCCACGTCCAAACCCTGCTTCTGGAAGAAACCGGCCTCCCGTGCTACCCAGGCCGGTGCCTGGTTGGAGCTGAAGGCCACATGAACCAACCGCACCTTCGTCAGCTCCTGACTCCACCCAACACCTCCCAGAGTCAACGCGAAAAAGATGGTTGACAATATCATCATATGCCGGCAGCTTCTCTTCATGTTCAGGGTCCTCCGCAATCGAAAATCCAATGAGATATACCAAACCTGCTACAGAGTTAATCCAGCAGAGGCCAAGAAGTCAAGCTCGCAAATCGCGTTTGAGGGCCGCAAGCCTTGACCGGCAAAGGTAAAGATTTAAGCCTCGCGGATCGAGAGGCTGGTCAGAACCGCAAGCACTGCGAGGATGAGCGCGAGGGCAAAAGCCGCCGTGTAGCTGCGGGTCAGATCGTATATGAACCCGCCTGCGTAGGCCCCGAGAGCGCCGCCCAAATGATGGACCCAGAAGATCGTCCCAGTGAGGGTGCCGATGTTTTGGAGACCATAGAGATCACCCACCAGGGCCGCGGTCAGAGGGGCCGAGGCCATAAGCGAAAAACCGAATAAGAGGGCGGACGCATAGATCCAAGCTCTTCCGCTGGAAAAAACCAGCAGGGCGAAACAGAGCAGCCTGGGAAGAAAGGTCAGGGCAAGCGGAATCTTCCGGCCGAACTTTTCGGAGATGGCGGCGAAAAAGAGCAGACCGGGGATGCTGAGCAATCCCGCCAGCCCCTGGAGATTGGATGCCTCCTGGGCCGGGAACCCCTGGTCGGTGGCGAAAGGGATCAGCTGGGTGACGAAGAAAAAATCCTGAAAGCCGCAGATGAAATAGGTCGCCCCAGCCAGCAGAAAATTTTTTGAGACCAGGACATGATAGACGCCCGAAGACCGACCTGCGGGGGAATCTCCCTCCCCCCTTGCCGTTTGCCCGGCCATTCCATCGGAAGCTTTTTCTTTCCCTTTGGAGGGCCCCCTTTTCATCACGACCAACGAAATCGGGATGACGACCAGGGAGAGGAGAATGGCCAGGATGAACCATGTCCATCTCCACCCGAACTTCCCCATCAGCAGCGCTATCAGCGGGATGATTAGAAATTGACCCAAGGCTGTTCCTGAAATGGCCACTCCGGAGACAAGAACCCTCAGGTTTTTAAACCAGCGGGAAAGCGTTGACGAGACAACGCTGATGCTGATCCCCGATGTCCCCGCTGCCGTTATCACTCCGTAATACAAATAGAGATCCGATAGGGAGGCCGTTTGGGAAGTCAGCATGAGGCCGGAAGTGGTTACCAAGGCCGAGATAGAGAAAAGCAACTTTGGACCGAACCGGTCGAGGAGCTTTCCGGCGAGAGGCTGGCAGCAGGCGAAGACCAGCATGTTGAGGGTGTAGGCCAGGGTGATGGCGCCTCTTTCCCAGGAAAACTCGGAGACTAGCGGTTTAATAAGGACCCCGAAGGAAAATCTTATCCCTCCATCGATGACGAGGATTAAGAAGCTCCCTATAAGGATGTTCCAGCCGTAAAATTTCTTCTCAGCCATGAACAATCGGTTTCCTTGTCAAGAGTCCCGCCATCACTCCGTTGAGCAATTTTGTTCGACGATAGCGACCAGGCTCTGGGCCGATGAGGCAAAGACCTGCTCGCCGGGCAGAAGGCTGACGACCAGGTATTTGTGTTCGTCGAAATCGAAGAAGTAGCCGGGGTAGACGTAGATGCCGGATTTTTCGAGCAACCGGATCGCCCATTCCTCGTCGCTCCTGGTTTGCGGCGCGCGCAGAACGGCATACCATCCGCCTTCGACGTCGAGCACGGAGCAGGGAGAGTTGAGCGTTGCCTTCCGCAATGTCTCGTAGTTCGACTTCACCCGCTGAAGGATCTGAGAACGAACGCGCGTGCCCGTTTTCATCAAGGCTGGCAGCGCCGCCTGCGCCGGGGAGTTCACCGACAGGTAGGTGTCGCATAGGATCTCCAGTCGCGCCATCGCCTCAGCCGCCAGGAGCGGCGGACCGCTCACCACAATCCATCCGAGCTTCATTTGCGGCAGTCCGGCGAGCTTCGAGAGGCCGTTCAGCGTGAACGTCAGTGCCTCGGCGTCTCCCGCCGTCGATCCGAAGCGCCGGTCGTCCTCGGCAAGCGGGTAATCCAGGAAAACCTCATCAACGATCAGCGCCGGACCGTTCTCTTTCGCCATGCCCGCGATCTCCTGATGTTCCTGCCGCTTGAGAAAGGCGCCGGTCGGGTTGTGGGGATTCACGATGACAATGGCCTTCGCTCCTTCAGCGCTCTCGCGATCGATATCGAGGCGCCACTCGCTGTCATGGTAGCGGAGATGGTAATGGCTAAGCTTCACGTCATTGACTTGCGCGAGATAATCGAAGAGCGGATACGACGGCCTGGGAACAAGGACGCCTTCGCCCGCGTTGCAGAGGAGCTTGAAGATCAGCGAATAGGACTCGCTGGTGCCGGCGGTGAGGAAGACGTGGGACGGGTCAACGCAGATACCCTTCTCCCGGTAGTAGTCGCAAACAGCTTCGCGCGCCGAGAGAAGCCCTCTCGGCTCCGGCCGGTAGCGCAGCGCCTGAGGGTTGGAGAGCGCGGAGAGCAGCTCCCTCTCCGGGTAGTCGATCCCAAGCTCTGTCGGGTTGGAGATTGTGAGGTCAAAGACCGGCCGGCCCGCTGCCCGCCGAGTCTCCAGCAGTTCGGTGAGCCGGTTCGGTTGACGATCCCAATTGGTGCGTTGAGAAAACATTCCAAGAGAAGTGAAGGCAACAGACATGGGGCAACAGTACCAGTTAATGAATCCTTGAAATGAGCGGATCGGACTCAGCCTGGGATGTCGCCATCGCTTCCTGCTTCCGCCCCAGCCAGAAGCCGTTTAGCAGCCAGGCGGCCGAGATCGGGACCGCCACGAAGGCGATCCCGGTCATTCCGATTCCCAAAAATGACAACAACCCGTACGACCAGGCGCCGAGCTGATCGCCGCTGCGATAAATGACCGTGTCGATGAAGCTCTTCGCCTTGTATTTGTCCTCGCGCGGAATGACGGTGAACAGCACCTCGCGCGTCGGCCGCGCGACCGCGAAATTGCCCGCGCGCCGCAGCATCTGAAACATGACGATCACCGCCACCGTCGGCGCCAGACCGAGCGTAGCGAAGCCAAGCGCGCTCAGAGCCGGAAGCAGCGTGAGCGTAAGGGCCACGCCGAGGGCCCGGAGAATACGCTCGGTCAGAAAGAGCTGGGTTCCCAGCGTGAGGAGGTTGACCAGCAGATCGACCTCGGCAAAGAAGGCGGTGCGCGCCGCGCGATCGGCGAAGCTCTGATTGACGACCGAAGCCTGCTGGAAGTAGAGGAAGGTGGAAGTGATCGCATAGAGCAGCATGTAGATGCTGATATTCAGCAGGTAGGTTGATTTGAAGGCGTGAGTCAGTCCCGAAAGTATTTTTCCGCCGATCGGCGCCTCCTCCCCGCGCGCTGCCAGGTTCACGCGCAGCGCCTCCGGCAGACGGGACAGCCGCCGGACGCTGAAGACCGCAACTTCAAGGAGAACGATCGACCCGAGCAGTAGATAGGTCGATTCCAGATGGCGCGCGAGCGCGGCGGTCAGGCCCGATCCCAGGATGCTCCCGAGCGTCGCCCCGGCCGCGATAAAGCCGAAGAGCCGCTTCCCCTGCTCGGAGTTGAAGACATCCACCATGAGCGCCCAGAAGACGGAGACCACGAACAGGTTGAAGACCGAGGTCCAGATGAAGAAGATGCGGCCGACCCAGATGTTCTGCTCCGGGGTCGCCGCCTTGAGCAACAGGCAGAACAGCAGCAGATTTGCCATGAAGAACCGGTACGCAAGCGAAATGAAACGCGCGCGCGGCAGCTTCCTGACGAGCGCCGCGAACGGGGGGTTCACGACCATCATGCCGACGAGAGTGCCGGTAAAAAGCCACGGCAGGTTTTCGACGCCGCCGGCGACCCCCATCTCGTCGCGGATCGGCCGGATGATGTAATAGGAAGAGAGAACGGAGAAGATGTAAAGCCATGACCAGGCGAGTGCCCGCAGCTCGTCGGGCCGCACGTCGATCACGCGGCGGAGCAGCCGGTAGCCCGCGCCATCCGCCCCGGAGCCGGAGCCGATGGGCCGGCGGGTCAGCTCCATCCCCCGCGCTCAAACCGGCCGGCCAGGCGGCCGCACTGGGGCCTATAGCCCATCGATGAAGCTCTCCATGCGCCGGCGCATCGCCGCGTCGGGGAGCCGCCCGCGCGCGGCGCCAAGATTGTCAATGACATACTCGACCTTCGCCATGCCGGGCACGGCGCAGGTGATGGCCGGGTGCGACACGATGTACTTGAGGAAGAACTGGGCCCAGCTCGCGCAGTCGAACTCGCCGGCCCATGGCGGCAGCTTCTGGCCCTGCACCGCATTAAAGAGCCGGCCTCGCCCGAACGGCAGATTGATCATCACCGCCATCCCGCGATCGGCCGCCAACGGCAGGATTTTTTGATCCGCCTTACGGTTGTCGAGCGCGTAGTCCACCTGGATAAAGTCGAGCGTCTCGGCCTTCATCGTCTGCTCGAACTCCTGGTACTGCTTCTCGAAAGAGGTCGTGATCCCGACGTATCGGACGCGGCCGGCCTGCTTCAACTCGCTGAGCGTGCGGAGCTGCGTCCGGGTGTCCCGTATGTTGTGCACCGCGATCAGATCGATCTTGGGAGTGCGCAGGAGCTTGAACGACCGCTCAAGCTGCGCGAGGCCTGCTTCCCGGCCGCTCGTGCTCACCTTGGTGGCGATGAACAGCGCATCGCGGATCTTGAGCTCCGACACGAGATCGCCCACCACCGTCTCGGCGGTGCCGTAGGTCGGCGAGCTGTCGATGACTTTCCCTCCCAGCTCCTTGAACTGGCGCAGCACCTCTCTGAGCGGCGCCCGCTCCGCCTCTGTCGTGACCGCCTCGTAGCGCCGGGCCGTCCCAATTCCGATGATCGGCAAGCTCTCACCGGTCGAGGGAATCTTGCGTTGAATCAACGGTCCCGCCTGGGCGAACAGGCCGGCGGAGGGCAGAAACAGCGCCGCCCCCGCAGTGATTCCAGCTTTGAGCAATTCTCGACGACTCAGTGGCATGGTACTGTCAGCTTTCCGGGGGATACGAATAGCGGCATACCCCGAGCAACAATTCGTGTCAAGGGAGTTAGGTCGGACTGCAAAATAGTGTCCGGAATAAAATCGTGGCTCGCGGTCAAGATCGCTGTCACCCCTGCCTGATTTCCGTAACTTATTGTTCTCCTCTACTCCAGTTCCGTTTTTCCGACCGGCTCGATCTGTTGCTCAAGAGAGTTTTTGTTTGAGCCAGCGCGTCACGGTATCCAGGACCTCCTGGTTTGACTGGCCCGGCACACGGCCCATGTGCCCCCCCTCGGAAAAAATCCGGACATCTTTAGGGCTGCCGTGCTCCAGGAGCAGATAGATGTCCTCGACCGGATGCTGATCGTCCTTCTTGCCATTAATGCAAAGAAGCGGGCAGCTCGGTTGATCCATAAGCCCCTGCTTTTTTAAAGAGAGGCTGGGCGCGATCTTTAAAACTTCCTCGAGGGTCTTGACCCTGAAGACGTAGGAGCGCGCGTCCAACAAGCTGCCGGGCCCCATGAGATACTGCGAGGCCCGCTCGGTCAGGGCCGGACGAAGCCATGCTTCCTGAAAAGTATAATGGACTCCGGCTCCCCAGTTGACCGCTCCCTTGAGCCTCTTGGCCTCCACGTGGGCAAGCTTGGCCGCCCAGTATCCGCCGAAGCTTGCCCCCATGACGGCAATTCGTTTTCCGTCCACGTCCTTGCGGCTTTCAAGATGGTCGATGGCCGCGGAAAAGGTGCGTTCCGCACGGAGATCCTGTCCGAGCACCGGGTTTTCGCCCGTCCCCGGCATGTCGATCGTGAATGTGGCTAGAGCTAGTTTGTGTAAAGCCTCGCTGTTCGTTCTCCGATCTTCCTTCCATCCGTCCACGCCGCCCCAGTGCATCACCACCGGCGGGCGAACCGTCTCCTTTGGAATCTGAAGGTAGCCGACTACCTTCTTGCCCTCGAAGGGGATCTCCACGCGTTCCAACGGCGGGTCCGTATAGGGGGCCGCTCGCAAAAAATTCCTCAGCGCTCCTTGGTAGCAGTTCATTTTTTCCGGGCTGCTCGGAACGGGATAACGACCGATGCGGTAGTATTCGAATGCCTGATAGTAAGTTTTCCCGGCTTGCTCTCTCCCGCCCCGTCTTTCCTGCTCATCGCCAAGGAGCTCGTGCTTGCGTCCCAGCTTGCCCCATTCGCTTCCCCACAAATCGGGATCGAGACTGCTCAGGCGGCCGACCAGTCCTTCAACCTCCTGGCGTTGGACTCCCTCAAAGGGATTAATCTTTCCGGCGCGGCGCAAGATCTCCGTCTTGATCTCTTCCAGGCTGCGGCTCTTCGGTTCCATCGTTACCTTCTCCCTTGACCTTCACCTGCCCCAACGAACTCATGGCAGTTTTGAAGAAACGGGCGTCAGGGAACATCCTTGAAAACTACTTAGTTATATCGGCGATAAATCCGCTCTTGTCGAGCTCCTGAACAAGCCGCATATCGACGAAATCTTCCGGCTTCATGGTTTTGGCCTTGGGATTGCGCGCCTCTACGGCCTTAAGAATCGTTACCAGACCGGGAATCGCCGGATAAGGGGGAAGGGTGAAATTCTGCCTGACGATCCATTCGTAACTCTCATCGAGGATCTCCCGATCATCGCTCTTGAAATATTTTGCCAGCACTTTCTTGGCAAAGACAGGATCTTTCTTGGCATGCACGACCCCTTCCATGTAGGCCTTCAAAAAGCGCCGCACGACATCTTCGTTGCTCTTGAGGAAGCTCCGCCTGACGACAATGCCATTGAAGGGGAAATTCGCCTCGAGTTTCGAGATATCCAGAAGCGCCCTCAGGCCGAGTTTCCTCGCCCGCACGGTGGCTGGAGCGGTCAGGGCCACCGCTTGAATACGGTTGGCGTTGAGAGCGGCGACGCTTTCGGAAGGGCCGCCGGTTTGCAGAATGGCCACATCTTTCTCCGGCTGAAGGCCGTATTTGGCCAAAGCGAAACGGGCGGCAAAATCGGAGATGGCGCCGTAACGGCTCGTCCCCATCGCCTTGCCTTTCAGATCCGCCATGCGCTCGATTTCCGGCCGGCTAAAGATATAAAAGACAAAATTTCGCACGATCGTGGCGACATTCGTCAAATCGCCGCCGGCCAGACCGGAATCCACCACGGCGGCGGCGCCGATCTGACTTAAAGCGATCTCGCCCGCAAGCATCGTACTGACCACCAAAGAGCTTCCCTGCAGACGAATCAACTCGGCCGAAATACCGTGCTTCTCAAAGAATCCGCCTTCCTTGGTGAACCAGAGAGCGGACTCCGTGGCCGAGTCCGAGGCGCGCGCCACTCTGATCTTGTCAAGCTTTTCTTCCTGGCCGGGAGAAAGCGCGGGGCATGCCAACATCAGGATCAAGGCCGTCAATGCCGAACCGGCTTTCTTTTCCATTTTTTTCTCTCTCCTCCGTTTTCTTCTCAAGCGAATAGTCTCCTTTGCGGCAAACGATTCTTACACTGTTGCGAGGATACTGCCAAGCACTTTTTGCAGGAACTTTAGCGGTCAGAGCGAGGGGAGATGTGTTGACAGCAGGCCGAATTCTTGATGAAAAGGAGACCTAATCCAGGTGGCGGTAAGGAGTGACTATGAGCAACAGCCAAATCCAACCCCGGTTACGCTATGGCGACCTGCGCGAGTGGATGCGCGAGGCCGAGCGTCTAGGTGAGCTCCGCACGGTTTTAGGGGCGTCGTGGCAGGAGGAGATCGGCCTTGCGGCGGACGTCGTTATCCCGGTTGACGAAGGGCCGGCGGTTGTTTTTGACGAGGTGCCCGGTTGCCCCAAAGGATTTCGGGTGCTGATCAACGTCTTCGCGGGCAAACGGCGCAACATGACCCTGGGCTTTCCCGAGCACTTTACCAAGCAGGAGCTCAGTCAGGCTTTCTTCGAGCACTACCTCAAGAAGCAACGAAACATCGCCCCCCGGATCGTGGATAATGGTCCCGTTTTCGAAAACATCCTCACTGGAGAAGACATCGACGTCACCAGGTTTCCCGCGCCGGTCTGGCATGTCCATGACGGCGGCCGCTACATCGGCACGGGCTGCTTCTCCGTCACCATGGACCCGGACGAGAGATGGATCAACGCCGGCTGCTATCGCGCCATGGTCCACGATCGCAAATCCGTGAGCCTGCTCTTTGTTGTGGGAAAACACGCCGATATTCATCGGCAGAAGTACTTCAGCCGGGGTGACCGAATGCCCGTCGTCCTGGTGGTGGGAGGCGATCCGCTGTTTTTCTTCGCCGCGGGAACGGAGATTCCCTACGGGGTCTGCGAGTTCGACGTTGTCGGCGGCATGCGGAGAAAGCCGGTCGAGCTGGTGCGGGGCAAAGTGACCGGGCTACCCTTCCCGGCAAACGCCGAGATCGCGCTCGAAGGGTTCCTGGATGCCAATATCCGCAAGCGCGAGGGGCCATTCGGCGAGTGGACAGGCCACTATGCGGGAGGCTCCACGCCGCAATCCGTGCTCGACATCCACGCCGTCTACCACCGCAACGATCCCATTATCCTCGGGGTGCCGCCGCTGGGCGGAGGCTCCGATGAGATGGCCCGTTACCGGGCCGTTATGCGCTCGGCCATGCTCAAACAGGAGCTGGCCGCTGCCGGGGTGCCGGACGTCACACAGGTCTGGTGCCATGAGGTGGGAGCCTCGCGCATGCTGCACGGAATCGCCGTCAAACAGCGCTATCCCGGCCATGCCAAACAAGCAGGCGTGCTCGCCGCGAGCTGTGGCTCTACCGTTTACGGATGCAAGTTCGTCATCGTCGTTGATGATGACGTCGACGTGTCTAACTTGGAGGAACTGATGTGGGCCATGTCGACCCGCTGCGACCCGGCCACCTCGATAGACATTTTGCGCAGAATGCGCACAACCCCTGCCGATCCGCGCCTCACGCCCGAGCAGCGGGCGGTCAGGGATTATACCAACTCCCGCGCTGTCATTGACGCCACCCGTCCCTTTGAATGGATGGACAAGTTTCCCAAAGTCAACGCCCCGAGCCCGGAAGTTGCCCGCAAGGCGCACGAGAGATTCGGCTATCTGCTTAGGGAAAGGATCAAGGCGGAGGGATGAAAACCACGAAAGCCGTGATTCGTGACATCAGCTCTTTGAAGGGGGCAATAAACCCATCTGTCCGAGGATAGCGCGCGCGAGAGGGCTGGCCGGGTCCGCCAGATGCGATGAGAGCGAGAAATGGTGGGCATCCGGAACCTCGAGGTACTCGCACTCCAAGCCGCGCTCTTTGCAAAACTTAAAAAAATCTTCCGACATCTGCTTCCAGCCCCTGGGCTCGCCGCCGCCAACGGCGACGATTAGAGGCGTGTAGGGAAGAGGCGGGTGAAGAAAGGGGCTGTTTTCCCGCGCGCTCGCCGGATCCAATCGGATTTCCTCATTAACGCTGACGTGAAGAACGGCATCGAGGTCGTAGACTCCGGAGATGGCCGTGGCGCCCTTGATCAAGTCGCGCGGAAGGCCTTCCCTCTCCCAGTCATGGGCGAGGAGCATGGCGACAAGATGGCCGCCGGCGGACGAGCCGGAGATGTAAAGCCTTGACGGGTCGCCGCCATAATCCGCAACATGTCCGTAGAGCCAGGCAATGGCTGAACGCGCCTGTCGGACAATCTCTGTAACCGTTACGCTCGGGCAGAGATCGTGTTCCAGAAGGACCAAGGCCGCCCCGGCCTTCACGAAAGCCTCCGCGATATGGCAGTTGTCGTCCTTACTTCCGCCGCGCCAGTAGCCCCCATGGATGTAGACGTTAACGGGAGCGCCTGGATGATCCGCCGGAAAAATATCCATCACCTGCCGCGGATTGCTCCCATACGGGACGTTGAGCCATGATTTGAGCGTTTTGCGAACTCTGAGACTTGCCTTGCTCCTCTCCTTAGCCCACCAGGGATAGTCCGGCGCCGCCACAGTGGGATTAAAGTGAAACTCCATCTCCTCTTTGCTGAATCCCCTGTAGACAACTGCGCTCATGAAGCTGTCCCTTTTACGGCGGGAACCTTTACTGCGCGGGCTGGGCCTGCTTTCGGCTCAGAGATTTCGCCCGGTTATCCGCAATCGTCTGGCGCAGGAGATTCGTGTCCAACCAGGCGAGCCGCTCGACCACCTTGCCTTCGATCAGGTGCTGCTCGACGATCTCCGCGACATCGTTCACGCCCACCCCGGAATACCAGGTCCCGTCCGGATGAATAACCAAGTTGGGTCCGTGGCCGCAGGTTCCGAGAGAGCCGCAAGGAGTAACGTGGATCTCCCCCTGGAGGTTACGGGCCCTGATCTCAGCGCGAAATTTCTCCAGGACCTGCTCCGATCCCCTGGCCGCGCAGCAGCCGTCGTCGTCGGGCTTGCGGTTGGTGCAGACAAAAACATGGTGACGAAAAGCTGGCATATTTTTCTCCTTTCCGATCCCTCTGGGGTTGTTCCTTGCTTATCCTCCAACAATAGTCCTAGAAAATCCGGCATCCGCTGCCGGACAGCCGATTGCGAAGCCGCCTCGCTAACGCCGTCCGTAGAGTTGGTTCAAGAAGCCGCTTTTCTTAAGCTCATCGACGAATCTCAAGTCGACGAATTCTTCAGCCCTGGCCTTGGCGGCTTTGG
>Ga0209212_1002200_pt1 | contig 28582 bp, 21 predicted proteins | sample RifGroC2_FD_183996 | JGI IMG/M metagenome (GOLD analysis project Ga0209212, IMG submission 183996) | Groundwater microbial communities from Rifle, Colorado, USA - Groundwater C2 (SPAdes) (version 2) | ecosystem: Environmental > Aquatic > Deep subsurface > Groundwater | place: Rifle, Colorado... | reverse complement strand
AAGCCTTTTACCCACCTACCGATGTATAATTGACGCATGGGGTAGTTTTGTTAAGTAGTAGTGTACGTAACAATTCTACCCTTTTTCTTTTCAAGAGTGCACAAGAGGTTCCTGAACTTTGCTATTATTTATGGTTTCATGATTTTTCTGTAAATATTCTAGAACAAAGTCGACCACTTTCGGCTGATTTTGGATTTTAATGATTTTTTAATAATTATTTTATGTTTTGTTTTTTTTTGTTATGATCCTATGTGATTGTAATTTGTTATTTATGAAGAAAAAAATTTGGTATTCTGCTTTGTTTTTGGGGTTGTTTTCTTTATTGAGCAGGCTTGTCGGTGTTTTTCGCGAGCATTTTTTAGCTGAGAAATTCGGAGCTTTGAATGGCGAAGGGATTTATAATCTTGATACGTATTTTACAGCTTTTAGAATTCCGGATATGCTGTTTAATTTGTTGATTTTGGGAACTATTTCAGCTGTTTTTGTTCCGTTTTTTCAAGAATATATCGCAAAAAATGATTTAAATGAGGGATGGAAATATACTAACGCGCTTTTGAATTTGATTATTGTTGTTATGATTTTTTCTTCTGTTTTGCTGTTTTTTCTTGTGCCTATGTTGATAAAGTTTTTAGCTCCAAGTTTTGATGGCATAAATTATGAAACCACTGTAAATTTGACTCGAATCATGCTTCTTTCTCCGATTATATTTTCTATAAGCTCTTTGGCTCAGAGTATTCAGAATGCTTTTTCAAAGTTCTTTTTTTACGCGTTGGCGCCTGTTTTATATAATTTGGGAATTATTTTTGGAATTCTGTTTTGGTCTGACAAATGGGGTGTTTATGGCGTGGCTTTTGGAGTGATTTTGGGAGCTTTATTGCATTTGTTGGTTCAAATTCCAATGATTTACAAATTGGGATACAGGTATAAATTATATTGGAAATGGAATAGAAATGATGTTCGTCAAAGCATTTCCATGATGGGGCCTCGAATTCTTGGCATGTCAGCGACGGAAATTATGCTTTTGACTGATACGATCATTGCTTCTTTGCTTTTTTCAGGGGCTATCACTGTCCTTAATTTCGCTTATAATTTGCAAAGTTTGCCTTTGGGAGTTTTGGGTATTTCTTTTTCCATAGCATCTTTCAGTGTTTTGTCGCAATTCGCGAATAATAAAAATTGGGAGAAATTTGCGGAAACTTTGAGAAGCACGTTATCTGATGTTTTATTTCTAATTATTCCGGCATCAATCGGTATGTTTTTATTAAGGGATGAAATTGTAACAATAATTTTAAGAGGAGGGAAGTTTGATGCTGAGGATGCTAAAATTACTGCTGATATTTTGGGTTTGTTTACTTTAGGTTTATTTGCCCAGAGTTTAATCCCGATATTATCCAAGGCTTTTTATTCTTTGAAAAATACTAAAATCCCGTTTTTATTAAGTCTTTTTGCGATGATATTAAATGTTATTTTGAGTATTATTCTGGTTTTTGTTTTTAATATGGGATTGCGCGGTTTGGTTTTCTCCAACGTATGTGCCAATATTTTTAATTTTATTTTTTTATTAGGGATTCTGCGTAAATATTTGAAAATAAATATTTTTAATGTTAAATATTTGATTCAAGTGCTTATATGCGGTTTTTTTATGGGAATTGGAGTTTATAGTTTAAAAGTTTTTCTTATAAATAATTTGAATTCTGAAAGTAATTTTTTTGTTTTAATTTTAAAAATTTTTATTTTAATTATAATTGGAGCTTTGATTTATTTTGGATGTTATTATTTAATATCAAAATTGGATAGGAAAAGGCTTGTCAAATGATAAAAGTTATAATAGACTATCATTTGCAAAATTAATTTTAAGAAATTTAACTAAAATTTTATGGCTCATAAGAAAGCGGCGGGTTCATCACGTAACGGACGAGATTCTCAATCTAAGCGTTTGGGAGTTAAAATATATGGCGGTCAGGTTGTGAAAACCGGTAATATAATTGTTCGTCAAAAAGGAACAAATTTTTTTGCGGGGGATAATGTTGGAATGGGAAAGGATTTTACATTATTTGCTTTAAAAGATGGAACCGTAAAATTTACTGAGAAGAAAAAGAGAAAATATGATGGAAGAATTTATGCGAATAAAATCGTTGTTGTTGATTAATAAAATATATAGTAAAATTATTTTTATTGATTAATTAATTTTCGTTAATGTCGGACTTTGAAGTATTTAGTGGATTTGATACTGCTGATCAGATGGATGAGCAGGCTTTTGAACGATTTAAAGAGCAGATGAAAAAAAATGCGGCTCATATTAAATCCGATCAAAAACAGGAGGCCAAGCAAAAGGAAAAAGAAGAGAAATTGGCAAAGATTCTTTTGGCTTTCATGAAGAGAAATAAGAAAATGCATTTAATTCTATTGATTTCACGTTGTTTGGAGGAAAATATTCCCGCGTATTTTATTTTAAATTTAGTTCTTTTGGGAAATGAGGATATTCAAGAAGAGGTTGGAGTTAGCTTGCTACTTCCGGAAATAGATATGCAAAAGTTAAAAAGAAAAGAAGAATTGAATTTTACTTTAAGAGGGCAGGATCCAAATTCGTTAATTAATTTTGATGACGGAATAAGAGTTTTGCCTTTGGAAATAAAGATTGCGATTGATTTATGGGGCAGAAATGTATTTGAAAGCGCGGCTGCCAATCCGCATCAGATTTTAAACAGATGTTTTTATAAGGATGAAAATAAAGAAGAGAAGTTGAAAAAAGTGATTATTAATTTAGGTGTAAAGGTTTTAGAGGATTATATGGATTCAAAAAATATTGAAGGTTCTTTAGATAAATATCGAGAATTTGTGCAGATTATGCTGCAAGGAATCATGAAAAAAATAAGGGAGCAGGTTGAGAATCAAAGATTATTAAAAGGGGAATAAATAAATCTCCACCTTGAATTTATTTTTTTTTACATTTAATATTCTTTTGCTTAATTATGACGAACGTAGCTCAGTTGGTTAGAGCGTCAGGTTGTGGCCCTGAAGGCCGTGGGTTCAAGCCCCATCGTTCGTCCCATTGTTCGTAATTCGTAAATGGAATTATTTATTCTATTAATATACTTATTACGAATTACGAATTACGAATTATGAATTACGATATAAATTAATTCCTTCTCATGCCTCAAATTGAACCAAAATTATTACAAGGATTTTTTGATTATACTCCCAAGCAAATGGCTATTCGCCAGTATGTGATTGAAAAATGGAGAAATATTTTTAGATCTTTTGGTTATGGGCAGCTGGAAACGCCTGTGCTTGAATATGCTGATGTTTTAATGGGGAAATATGGGGAAGAAGAGAAATTGATTTATCATTTTTATGATCATGGGGAGAGGCATATTGCCATGCGATATGATCAGACTGTGCCATTTGCTCGTTTTGTGGCTATAAATAAGGATAATTTAAAGTTTCCTTATAAAAGGTATGAAATTAACCGTGTTTGGCGCGCTGAAGCAGCCAGAAGAGGTCGTAAGCGTGAGTTTTATCAATGTGATATTGATATAGTTGGGACTGAAAGTTTAATGGCTGATGCTGAAATTTTGCAGGTTCTTCATTACGGATTTTTGGAATTTAATTTACCTAAACATGTTATTCATATAAGTCATAGGAAAATTTTGGAATCTTTTTTAGCTACTTTGGATTTGGAAAAAGACAAATTTATTGAAGTTAATCGTTCTATTGATAAGTTGGATAAAGTTGGAATTGATGGTGTTATTCAAGAAATGAAGGAGAGAGGGATTAAAGAACCTAATATTTCGAAAATAATTGAATTTATTTCTATTAAGGGTGAAATTTATGATGTTTTAAATTTTTTACGAGATAAATTGCAGGATTCTGAAATCGGTTTGAAAGCTGTTTTGGAGCTTGAAACTTTATTTAAGCTTCTAAAAGAAATGAATATTTCAGATAATTATTTGTCATTTAATCCGAGTTTAGTCAGAGGGCTTGATTATTATACCGGAGCAGTATTTGAGCTGAAAATTGAGGAATTTGGCGCTAGTGCTTTGGCCGGAGGCGGAAGATATGATAATTTATGTGGTATTTTTTTGGATGATGTTCAGATTTCCGGAGTAGGCGTGGCAGTGGGATTTGAAAGATTATGTTTGTTAATTGAAGAGAATAATATTCCAATTAAGTCAAACGTAAATACACAAATTTTGGTGACGGTTTTTTCTGATAATTTAAGGCAAAACTCATTGGAGGCCGCAAGTGTGCTTCGAAAGCTGGGGATAAATACGGAAATTTATTTAGAGAATGACAAAATCGCCAAACAATTCAAGTACGCGGATAAAAATAATATTCCTTTTGTATTGATTATTGGTGAAGAAGAGGTTAAAAAAGAAGTGGTGATATTAAAAGATATGATTAATGGAGATCAGAGGGAAGTTAATTTAAAAGATGTTTTAAAAAGCCTCGAAACGAGCTGAGCGATCGAGGCTAAAGTTTTATAAAGTATCAGGAGTAGTAACGCTATAAGCCTTACTACCCTGTACTTTTAGGTTATGTTCGTTTTAATAAAACGAAACATATTGCAGTCAAGAAATTTTTATTGACTGGTATATATTTGTTTTAACATATCCTCATACTGTTCTTAAAATTGATATGAGTCAATGGGCTTAAGTGATTTGAATAATTCGTTATTCGATTTATAGCATCTTCTTTGATCGTTTTTTGCAAACGATCGTTATTCAATAGTTTCATGGTTTCATAGATATAAACTCTCGCGATTTGGATAAAATATCTGGCGCGTTCTTTGGATTGATTTTTTTCAATCATATCAATTATTTTTTTCAATTCATCCAAATTAGTCTCAATTTTTAATGTTATTTCTTCTGATGTCATAATTGGTTGTTTGAATTAAGTAATAGATTTAAATTGTATGTTAGAATTGTAGTGTCGTAAGTGCGAGTTTGGGCTTTGTAATAGCTGTAAGCGTCGAGTTCTTCGCCGTATTCTTTATTATTGAAGAAATATTTTTTTAATACAGCATATTTTTTTGCCAGTGCAACATTATTTTTTGCCAGAGTTCGAAATCTTGATCCTTGGCTTACGTAAGAATTATAGCTTTCTGCGAAGTCCTCAAAGGGATCTGTTTTACTATATCCGGAAATAAAATGCAAGCTGTTTTTGGTTTTTAGTGTTATATTATTTTTCCAACTTATTTGGTAAAACTTCAAACTTGAATCATTGTTGTAGATTGCTTTTCTACCGTCTAAGAACTCACTTTTCCCATAAACAAGCGATCCTTGTATTAATCCGGTGTCCACGATGTGTCCCATTTCATGTAAGAAAACTCCTACAAATTCTTCATCTGTTACTTCTATACAACGAATTTTAATTGTTGTTTGTCCGCCATAACCTCTGCGAGCTTCCGGGTCAAACATATATGTGATTTTTTTAAGTTGTTTCGCGTGATTTTTTGGCAAAATTTGAAGAGCTTGATAGGAAAGAGATTTACAATGCGTTAAATCTTCTTTGTAAATATTATCGTAGTTTTCAGTATCTGTTGTTATTTGCGCTTCAAGTAATTTCGCTAATTCAATTTCTTTGCTGTTTTTAATTTGATTTTTATTGCTAGCGGCAGTTTTTGTATTTTCAGCGTTTTCTATTTTGTGAAACGGAATTTCCAGATTTAAAAGAGCGAAATTTAAAGCTAAAGGCAATATGAAGATTCCTAAAAAGAAAAGTTTTAAACCATTTTTTTGGGAATGAAGATTTTGCATATTTAATTAGTTAAGAGAGTCTTTTTAGCATGTTTTTTAAAAGTTGTCAAGGGTCAATTTTGTAATTACTCATTGACATATTATCTGATGGATTTATCTTTTCTTTGTGAATAAATATATTTTTGCATGGCAGAACTTAGGCCTACTTGAAAGTGTTTGCTTTCTTTTGCCCTTTAGTTTATTGAGGCGAATTTTTGTTTTGGTTTTTGTTGTCTCAACCCTTTGTTATATATTGAGACAAGCCCACTTGAATACTTTCTTCCCGTTTTTTTTGCATGCGTCAAAAATATAGCATTAATTTGCTATTTAGCTTTAAATGTCGAATCTGTATTTATGCTTTTAAATTTTGATTTCGGCTTTAGGTCTGATTTGTTTTATTAGTATTTAATTTTGAATTATTAAAAAATCATTAAATTTTATAAAAGAAAAAAGACGCTTTCCAAGTTGAGTCCTGAAATCCGTAGCATTGCGCTAGGATAAAGGTACTTATCAGGTTTGGAAAACGTCTTTTAGGTGGGGGCTGCTTTTACATGAAGATATCGTGGAGGGCCCACGATACCATTATTAAATAGGTGTAAACTATAATTATTAAAGAAGTCGATTTCGACTTCCTTAATAATAAAATTTCACCTATTAGAATTAGATAAAGCAACCCCCCCCAACCCATTGCCTTCGGGGAGAGTAGGATACTCCCCAAAAGCAGGTTGGAAATAATTAATGTTAGCCCGAAGATGAAGATTAAAAAGGCCTCTCGCGAAGCCTCTTTCTTCCCCTCTCTCCATTTTGTCACCAATAGCATGATGACGAATGGAAGGGCTAACATTATGAACGTAGCGGGGACGTGGTACGTCCCCTCGATTATTTTTTTGGCCTTCAGCCTACTGGCTGAAGGCCGATAGTGAAATTCGAGTTTTTTTGCTGCCGATTCGTTTCCCGCTCCGTCCCACTGACTCGACGACACCGTCAACCCAGACGGAGGGGGATTTTTGAAATACTCATCGGCTTTGATTCCGATGACTATGCCAATCCCTAAAATCGTCAGCCAAAAAATAATTGTCGCTAAATTTTTCATGTTTTTCTCCTTTGTTGTATTCTGAAAAGCAGCCCGTAAATTGATTTTTAAGAGGGCTGTTTTCAGAAAAAAATTAATAAAAATTAACCTTTTTTCCGAGAAGACTCTCTTAAAAACCAAAATCAGAGCTTACGCACTATGAATTCGCGTATTTATCTCCGGATTGCGGAGGATTTATAGGAATTCATGGATGTCAAAGAACTCTGAATGTTTATCTTAAACATGTTTTTATAAAAAAGTCAAGACTTATGTTTAATGTTAGATTGTCCAATCTATTGTTTTAAAGGGCTTTTTCGGGTAAAATATATAGATAAATTTAGAAAACAAAAATAAAATTTATTAAATGGAAAGTTTAAATAAAAAATTCATTATATTTTTACAGAGTTGTGGATATACAGAGGGATTTGCTTTAAGTAGGCGTGTTTTTCAAAATGGGATTGAAAGATCAAGTGATGCTCCTCAGCAAATTGAAACTGAAAAAATTTCCGTTAATACCGCGGAAATAGCCGGTTATGTGAATGAACGACAGATTCATAGCAAGGAAGTATTTGATCAGCTTTATAATCCTATTGACGCGATGGAGGTTATTTTAAGGAAAAAAATGGAAGCAGCAGGGAAATCTCCGAGTGATGTGGATGATAGGCTTAAGTATTTGCAAAAGGAAGCTTTACAAATTTCGGATGAAAAAACTTTAAAAAGAAAAAAAGCTGATTTGGGGCTTTCTCTTGAGGAGATGGATTTGTTGGAATATTATTGGGACCAAGGCGTTGAGTCTAAAGTTTTAAATATTGAAGCGGTTTTGAAAAGAGACAACTTATCTGAAGAAAATATGCAAACTTTAAAAGCAAAAAAGGATATTTTGTATTCTAAAATAAAGGAAGAATTAAAGCCTGCCGGAGTTAATAATAAACATTTCCTTAAGATTGAAGAACTAATAAAGCAAATTACAGAAGGAGTCGATGAATCAGCGCAAATGAGTCAAAAAATTTATATTCCTCTAACCGAAGTTGAATATCAGGAGAAATATAGAGAAATTTATTCGGAAATTCAGGCGATTCAATTGGAAAATCCAGATAAGCCTCAACTTCCATCAATGATAAATAACTATTTTGATTTACAGGTTGCTTTAAAACCTGAATATCAGATACCGGAAGGGATGAAAACTTATTTAGGAATTGAACAGAATAAATTGGAAAATATGAGGGTTCAAACTTCTTTAAAGAAAACCGCATTAAAAAGCAAGACTTTGAAAATCGCAACTGTGGAAGAGCAGGTGCATCAGATGAAAGATCTTTCGATAGGGAAGAAATCAGTTGATTTATTTAATGATTCTATTAAAGGCGTGAAAGATTTTGTTGGTAATATTTACAATGCTGATATTCCTCCTGCGCTTAAATTGGGAATATTTGGTGTTGGTACTTACTTTTTGGTTAAATTTTTAGCAAATCACAAGAAAGCGGTGGGATATGGCGCTTTGGGAATTGTGATAGGTGAAGCTGCTTCTTTGGGTTTGAAAAACAAGGAACTGTTTACGCAAATGCTGCCTGAATTATTTACCGGTATTTCTTTGAAATCAGCTGAAAAGTTAAGAGGTATCGATGAATTTGAAAAAATTGTTGATAAAAGAGTGAAAAATAAAGATAAAAATCAGAGAATTAAAACTAATTTCGCGAATTTATTGGTTTTTTCCAGAGAATCGAAAATGAATGCTTTGGATTATTTGGATGCTTGGAAAAATAAGGATAAAACCGGAGGACTGGTTGATATAGACACTCCTTTGATGACAAAGAAGGATTTAACTGAAATTTTGGATTTTTTCTTTACGTATGTTTATCAACCTTCAGTTATTGAAAGGGATTGTCGTAATGAAGAATTAAATCTGAAGGAAATCGATTTTGAAATGTTATTCGCCAATTGGCTGACCAATGTTCCCGAGTATCAGAAAAAAATGAAAGAATTTGAGGGAAAAGGCTACTTGGAAAAACTTAAAGATAAAATATGCGGGACCATACATGACAGGTGGATAAATCTTTATCTTACGCCTCTTTCTATTGATGATAAGGGGAATGTGGAAAATTTAATAGAAAGAGAGAAAGAGGCTAATGGTACTTCTACGGGTTGGACTACTGACTGGTGGGATTCAATAAAATCTTGTTCTGCGGGATATTGGACACAATACATTGGTTCTCATACAATTGATTGCGTGCTGCCTGAAAAATGGCATCTTGGGACAAATGTTGAAAATGAACATAGGGTGATTGGTAATATTAAAACTGTTTATCGAGATGTTGAAAATGTGGGTGGTATAGATGTAAATAAGGGTTCAATTGACTTTATTAAAGCTAATATGCCTTTATTTGGGGAGGAATTTATAGAAAATTTTGGATCTTCAGGTAATGAAGAATTACGGGATTTTTATGAAGCTAAAGATGTTAATGGTTATACCACGTCTTATTATATTTCGCAGGATGTTCCCATTGCTGATCAGCATAGACTTTCAAATATTGCGGAATTAAGTAATTTTTTGAATCAAGCTTTGGCTAAGGCAAGGGAAGAAGCTGCAAGAAACGGTGTTCCTGCGGAGAATTTAAGTAAAATGAGATTAATAGATGCGGTTATTTTTACTTATCCTGAACCTTCAATGAGAATTTTTACCAGAATTCCAGCGGGAAGAGAATATATTGATATTATTCAGGGAAAGCAAAAAGCAGATGTTAATGAAATGAGAGAGCCTTTTTCTCAGGAGAAAAAAGAGGTTTTAAATAAAAATGAAGAAGTGCTTGCAATCCAATTTACGAAACCTGTAGATAAAGATAAACCTAATGATTTTGCTTTGGATTATCAAAGACTAGAGCTTTTTGCGATGTTTCCGGTGAAAATTGAAGATATGAACGATATATTAACCTATATTACAAAAAATTATTTAGATATTCCTTCTGCTCCACCTTTTGTTACACGCGAAAAATCCGAGGAAATGATATTAAATATTCCTGTTTCTGATATTTCTTCTATCGTGGAAGGTACAGAGAGAATGTCTGGTAGAAAATTGGATGTTTTATTTAAAGCCGGAGAATTAGAGACTTATAAACAAAATTTATATAAATTGAAACAAATTGAGGATTATGTTGTAAATGAAGACATTCGTGAATACCCACCATTTGCTAACTTTCCGGATGAGATGGAAGATAGTGTGGAGAATTTATTTAGAGAAAAGATGGTGCCTCCTTTGAGGGCTGAATATAAAATGGCGCTATTATTTTATAATAATATTGGATTATTAAATAATCCTGCAGATTCACCGATAAAACATTTATTGGACGGCAAAGCGTCTGCAGGCGCTTCTCTTCCTCCAATAAGCTCAAAAGTAGCAAGTGTAATTAATAAAATTAATTTTATTAATACAGGTCGCTTTGGTGGTAGAAGAGAAGTAACCGGTAATATTGTTACTGATGACATTTTGGACCTTTATAAGAAGGAATTGCGAAATAAGGTAAGGGAGTATAGGGACAATGTAGTTGGATAAGGTCACTGATTTTCCATTTCTTCCACCAATTTTTGTAATTCTTGGATAATTCGGCTCATTTTGACTTCTTTTTCCTGAATCAATTTTTGTTTGGAGTCTTCGGTGCGGAGTTCTTCGATTAACGGATCGTAGAATTCATTGATTTTTTCGATTTTGTCCTCGTATTCTTCTTTTAAATGTCTTAATTTGGTTATTTTTTCTTCCAGATTATCCAATATTTTTGCTTTTTTTGTTTCTTCTTCCGTGATAGAAACCGCGTCTTGAATTTGATTTGAGTCCATTTCATTGAGAACATTGTTCAGCTCTTTGTTTTCTTGTTCGAGTTCTTTATTCAATTCGATTTTCAGCTCATCCGTTAATTCATTATTTGAAATTTTATCGGCATAGAATGCTTTTCTTTCTGCGGAAAGAGATGTTTTGTATAGAGCATTTAATAAATTTTGTGGGTTTATTTCATTCATATTATATTTTCATGGCTTGTTGATGAGTCGGATCTTTGCGATATGCAAGATAATCGCGAACTGTTTTTATTTTATTTTGATTTTTTAAGTATAAATAATCTTTATTAAAGTCTAAAGCGCTTGATAATTGATTTCGATTATTAAGCAAATTGGCGTTTTGCATTTGTAATAGGATAATTATATCCTCCGGTCGGAATTGGTAAACAGAATTTTTTTGGTGATGTTTTAAAAATTTGAAAAACGGCTTAATGGTGTTTTTGTCAAAGTCTTCAGGAATTCTGATCGACAGTGAAAGTTTTTGCCATTTTTCTTTGTCGGCGGCAAATCTTTCTTTTGGATTTGGATAATATTTTGGATCAATTTCTGTAAGCACTTTTTCGAATTTTTGATAAATATTCTCCGTTCTTTTATCGATTTTCTCTGATGTGGATTTTTCTTTCTCTCTTATGTTTTTTATAGCTTCGTCTATACTTCCGCCTTTTAAATTTAAAGATATCAATTTTTGCATTTCTTTATTCGCGGCTTCTTTGTCGCGGATTAAACTTTTCAGTTCATTTCTGAATTGATCAACTTTGTTACTACTTCCTTTCTTGGTTGCTTTTAACATTCTGCGATGTAAGGTAATCGCTCTTCTTATGTCTTTTGAATTCCAAATGTCTTCTTCTTCCGCCAATTCCGGATATTTCGTTTTTAATTTTTCAATTTTTCGTTGATCGATTTCAACCGCGTTTTTATTTAATGCTTCAAGTTTATTCATGCAGTTTAAAGCTCCTTCTCGATGACCTTTGAAATATAATTCTATAAGACGTTTATATGGCGCTTTTATAATTTTGTTTATTTCATTCCAATATTTATATTCAGGGGCGAATCCGGTTTCCAGCATTTCGCTGATTTCGCGGTTTAAATTTTTAGAGAGGGCTTCTCTGTGATGAGCTTCAAAGCGCATATTCCAATATTTTTTTGGATTTACAGCCAATGAGAGTCTGCTTAATCTGAGTTTGTCCCAAACGGAATAATTTGAGAATCTTTCTGCTTCTCTTCCCTTTATGGATTCTTTTATTACTCCGGATTTAAAACCTATTTTTTCCGGATGTCCGGAGATTATGAAGTTTTGCATGTCAGCTTCTTTTTTCTCAAGTATTTCTTCAAGTCTGATTAAATATTGATATTTTATTTTGTATTCGTTTTGATTTTTTTCTTTTGTTTCATCATCTGTTGCTTTGTCCACGTTATCTTTCAGGATTGAAAGTTCATCTTTTGTTTTTGTTACTTCTTTTTTTAAATTTTCCAAATATGTATCCAATTTTTTGCCTTTTTGGGAAATTATGTTTCCGTTCGTGTCTATTTCAATTTGTCCATTTATGTCTCTTCTTTTTCTATTTATTTCTTTTTTTACATCGACAGCTTTTTTAGTCCCGAATACTTCATATTCCAATTTTCGCAAGTCATTTACCTGATTTTGAAGGTTTTGCATCAAACTTGGGATTTTATCACTTAGAACATCGGTATTTTTGGCATCCAATAACTCTTTTTTAGTTTTTTCCAATTCATTCACTTTATCCATTAATTTTTTCAGGTTTGTTTCAGGATTGTGTTCACTTTTTAAGATTTTTTCATATAAATTTATTAAACTCGGATTTATGTTTTCTTTTCCCAAGGTTTCGGTCAATTTTTGAAAAAAGCTTAATTTGTCCGCAATGCTTGCTTCTTTTTTGAGAATTTCTTTATCATAACTGAAATTATTCATATCCGCCAATGCACTAAATTCTTTTTGCGCTTTTTCCAAGTCATTTAAAAATTCCGGATTGGTATGAGCTTTATCAAATAAGTGTTTGCGATAAAAATGTTCGTGAAGCTCTGTATCCGTGAATAATTCATTGTTTTTGGATTCTTCATCAAATTTTTCCAATTGTGAGTTTAAGTTTAAGCTTATTTGATCAATTCGTTTTTTTTCATTTAATTGTTTTTTTACCGTTTTACTAATGTCATAACTGTCAATATCTCCAATTGTCGCTTTTGCGCCGAATAATTTGTTTTCTATTTCATGTGTTTTATTTACTAAGTTTTGAAAAATTTTGAATTTATCGAGAGATTTGAAAAGTGTTTTAGATGCCGGAATTATTTTAGTCAAATTTTCTGTATTTTTTGCAATTATAGTTTGAATATTTTCATTGGCCGTATTCTGAAACAATTTGTTAAATTCTGTCATTAAATCAGCTCTTTGAGTGTCATCCAGTGGTGTGAATTTTGTAATATCCAGAGAAAGAATATTTTCTATTTTTTGTAAGGATTCAGAAATCTCTGTTTGAACTTTTTTAAATACCGGTGGCAATGCACCGCTTTTATCTTTAAATACTTCTTCAATATTTTTTAATTCTTCTTCAGTTTTTTGTAATCTGCTTTGGGGAGCTATCAATTCGTTCTTCATTTCTTGAATATTTCCAAAAAAAGGTTTTCTGTCTTTGACGGGCGGTTTTAGCATTTGTGAACTTATGGATGAAATTTCAGCAAAATATGTTTTGTTATTATTTTTAATGTTTTCCAATGTGTTTTTTATTGAAGTCGTATCAAGAGTTTCAGTTTTTTCGCTTGTTTTTAATGTTTCAAAATCTTTTTTTAAAATTTCAATTTTTTTACTATATTCTTCTCTTTGATGACCTGACAGTTTATTTAATTGCTCCTCTATTTTTCCAAGAAGTAACGTATATTTATCTATATCCGCAGTTACAGGCACAAATTTGTCAGGTTCAATTTCTATTTCACTCAACAAATTATCTAAAATGTAATTAAGGCTAGACTTTAATTCCTCATCTTTAACATGTGCTTTAAAATTACTTATAAAAATTTTCAAATCATTTAAAGAAGGAGTATCGGTCAAATGAGAAATTTTAGCTTGTTCCGGAGCTGATAAATTTTTATGAATTATATCGCAAAAATTACCTAAAAATTCTGTTTTTATGGCTTGTTGAGATTCCAAATCATGTTCGTCAATTCCCATGTTTTCGAATAGCTTTGTTTTTAATGCTTCCGGAAAGAAATTTTCTTTTTCTTCGTTTTCAAGTATTTCTGAGATTTCCTCAATAAAGTGTTCGTCGTTTTGTGATCTTAAATATGCTTTTTCCGCTTCTTCTTGAAGAAGTTTTTCACTTTCAGGAGTTAAATCATCAGTGTCTGTAAATTGTATTTTATTTTCAGCCATTATTTTTTGTTTTGGAGAAAGTTTTTGAACTCAGGAAATTGTTTTGAAATCGAATCTAATGTTGATTCTTTTTTTAATGCTTCATGAGTGATTTTTGCCGCTAAAAGCGGATTCACTTGCACCATTTCAGATATGAATTCATGAATTGAATGTTCAAATTCGCTTTTCGTATCGTATTTTTCCGTATCCAACAGTTCTAAAAACGGAGGATATTCATCTTTAAAAAGCTCGATTAATAAATGGAGTTCTTCGGATGTATCAGCTTTTGAAAAAATCGTTAATATTAACAGCAAATCACGAGGTGTGATTTCATGTTTTTTAAGACTTTTCGCTAATTGTTTTTTGATTTTTGTTTGTAGATCCTCTTTTGTCTGCATTTTTATTTTTATTTCTTTAGTTAAAATCTTAATATTTTATCATAAATTGGGGTTTTAGTCGATTAAAAATACAGTGTTATTTATTCTATTACTCGATAAGCAATCGCGGCAAATTCCGCTCTGTTTATTGTGTCGTTCGGCTTGAAATTTCCATCCGGATGTCCTTCGACTATTCCCATTTCTTTTGCTTTTTCGATATAACCTCTTGCTTTGTGATCGGTAATATCAGGAAAGCTTGCTTTTTCTTTGAGAATCGGTTGTATTTCTAAAGCTTGTAAATAGGTCATTATCGCTTCTCCTCGATCTATTGGTCTGATAAGGTCTTCAAATGTTTTTACGTTATCCACTATCGTCAGATTGTGCTCTTTTGCCGCAACGAAATATGGAAGAATCCAATTATTTTCGCCTATATATCCATAGGTGTATGCATCTTCAGCTTTTCCCGGCGCGATTCTCGCGTTTCTTAAAGCCGCGGCAAGAACCTCACCCAAGATCATTGTATTCGCGGGTCGATATTCTCCCAATGGATTTTTGTTTTCATCCAAGTATCCTTGAATTACACCTTTTTCTTTCAAATAAGCGGTATAAGTTTTCCACCAATCACCATCATCTGCGTCTTTGAACGGAATCAATCCTTTTTCAAGTTTTTCCTCTTTGGCTTGTTGTATATATTCATCCACTGCGTTAAAGAAAATTTTTAATTTTATTTTAATTTTTTCTTCGGATAGATTTTCAATATTTTGATTTAAATTATCAAGTTCTTGAACCACCAGATCTCCTGTGTCACCAACAAAATGATAACTTAAAATTTTGTTTTCCAATTCAAAATAGTCTTTTTTTAAATTTTCATTGATTTTATTTGAAATGGATTTATTTAAACTTTCAGAAACATTAATTATCGCGATTTCGGTTTGTAAATATAATTGTTGCCAATCTTCATTTATTTGTTCCAAATTTTTGATCATTTTATTCATTGTTTCAATATATTTTTCCGCGCTTTTTTCCAGAACTTCATTTATTTTTTCAGCGATTTCTTCATTTTTTAAAGAAATTTCATCAATTTTTTTCTTTAAATTTTTAATGCTTTCTTCTTGTTTCTTTTCTATTTCAGTAACTTTGTCAGCGATTTTTTTGAAATTTTCATCTTTTTCTTTTTTATTTAAACCGCTTTCTCCTGAATTATTTATATTTGACGTTTCTTCGTCTTCCGGAATATCCGAATCGGTTTCGTCAGATTCCGGATTCAGGACGGTAGATCCGGAATTGTTATTGTTTTGATTAGATACGGAATTTTCCGTGTTAGGGTTGTTTTGGTTATTGTTGCCATTATTGTTAAGATTGGAAGCCCCGGAATTGTTGCCGTTTAAGCCGCTTGAACCTGTGTTTAATCCTGTAGATCCGGAGTTGTTACCGTTTAAACCGCTTGAACCTGTGTTTAATCCTGTAGATCCGGAGTTGTTACCGTTTAAGCCGCTTGAGCCCGTGTTTAATCCTGAAGAGCCGCTGTTGTTTTGTTGATTTGAATAGCTGAAATTCAATGTTGCCGTATTAAATGCGTTTTGGCCTAAAGTTTCCAGAGCCGCTGATTTTACTTTAAAATCAATTTTTTGGTTTGAAGCTAAGGTTGAAGAGCCTGTGCATGTGTAATTTATAATAACTTTTTGATTAGCTTTTAGAAGCATTTCGGGAATTTGGTCGGGATTTAATAAGCCGCAGGAATAATTTGGCGTATTATCAACCAATTCTATTGTAAAAGAATCTAATGCTGAGGCCAGATTGGTTATTTCAAGATTCACATTTGAAGATCCGTTCGGACTGATGGTCAAATTATTGCCATTTAAATTCAGAAGAGATCCGTATGTATTCGCTAAGACTGCTTGAGCCGTGTAAGGAAATGCTCCCATATCAACTGAATTTTCGCCTGTCGCGATACATGGAGAATCGCTGTTTAAATAATAATTTCCTTGGGTTGTGGAAATTAGATGAGGATTGCTTGATATTTCTCCTGTTCCGGGAGTAACAGCAATATTCACTTTTTGTCCATTATTATAAGTGATGTAATTTCCATCTTTATTGCCCCAAACATTATTGTAAGAAATATTGAATGTTATTGCGTTTAATACTGTAAAATAAACTCCATAATTATTATTATTGATTATAATATTGTTTTTAATATTTCTAATTCCCGCATTAACGCTGTCCAAATAGCCGGTTTCATTATGTACGATTGTGTTTTGCAGAATGCTTATTTCATTGCTGAAATCGTAGTTGTGAATTCCAATAAGAATATTATTGTAAATTAAATTGTTATTGATTACTGCTTTGCTATTGCCTCCATTATAGAGACGTATGCCGTAAAAATTATTAAATATATAATTGTTGCTGATTGTAAATGTTCCGTTATTAGCTGTTGTCGGTTTGATAAGAAGGCCTGTGTTTTGCGTTACCTCGCTTGACGTTATACTGCTATTTTTTATACTGAATCCATCTATTTTTGCATTGCTCGCGGATATCGTTACAACCGTACTTATGTTTTTACCGTCGACAATAGTGGTTTTTGCGTTTTCGCCTTGTAGAGTGATGTTTTTATTGACTGTGATGTTTTCTTCATAAGTACCTGCCGCCACATTTATTGTCATATCATTATTAGAAGCGTTAATAGCGGATTGGATGGTATTAAATTTAGTCGTATTAAACCCTTGAGTTTCCGCATTAAAGGTTTTATCAACAAATAAGCTGTTTATCGCGCAAGTGCCGTTTGTACATGTTTCACCTTCAGCGCAAGGTAATGTCTCCCATATAGTGTCTGATGTGTTTATATCGCATAATCCGGTACTTGGATTAAAATTTTTACCGGTTATTATTTGTTCTCTTTTTTTGACACTTGTAGAATCGCATGTCCATGAGCTGTAAGTGGTTTGATTATAATTGAAACAATTTGCCGCGTACGATGAAGAAGCTTTGGCTAAATGTTCCGGCACCATAGCTTGATCGGATGTTAAGTCAGGCCCGTTCGGCCAAGTACTATAATTATGGTCAGCACGTGAGTGATACGTAGATCCATCAGAAGCGACATATAATCTCATATTTGTTCCTACATTGTCCAATACAGGAGTGTAAACAATTAATGAGCCGGTATCACAAGTTACCGATATGGTTTGTTCGCCAATCGCGTCAGCTGCTCCAACCGCAAAAACCGCGGGTGTTTGAGAGGTATACCTTTGACCGAATTGATTATTATCATCCAAATGTCCCAATTCGTTTCCTGTGGGACCAAGATGGCTATACGGTGTTACTGATCCGACACCGTACCAAAAGGAAATTCCATAATTCAAATTTCCCGGGGAATTTCCTCCGGCATTTGATGAGCTTGCGCTTATTAATGTGCCGCAATTAAAAGGTGTTACTGAATCATTTGAAGTAAGGTCTGTAGAGAGATTTTTTGGAATTATTGTGTCTTTAAAATAGATAAAGGTAGTAATCAGTAAAATTGTAATAATTCCAAAATAGTATTTTTTTTGCATTTTTGTTTTTGTTTAGATGTCTTTTTATATTTTAAATTTTATTTTTTTAACATTTTTCTAACTACATATCTCGGCCCCGTGTAACCAACTCCTTTAATTAATCTGAAAGGGGCTTTGATTGTCCACCATGCAGCTTTGAATGGTGCTTTTGTTGTTCTCCAAGCCAAACTTCCGGTTTTTTTCCCAAGTTTGACTGTTGTTTCTTTTGTATATTTTGCGCTTGAAATTGTTTTATTTTTTATATGTGCACCGGTATCAATTGCTTTCTTTTTTAAATTATCCTTTTGCATATTTGCAATTCCTATTCCTATATCAACTAATTCTTTGATAAATAATCCTTTTTCTACTAATGTTCTGAAGTTTATATGCTCCGGTTTTAATCCGGTTAAGCTTTCCAAGAAAGTTTTATCAGGTTCAGTTAAAGTCTTAGTTTCTGTTTTTTTCTCAAGTGTTTTTATCCGTTTATTGAAATCGGGTCCATCAGTAAGAAATTTTCTAAAGTCTCCTACATATTCTCTGATTTTATCTATATTAGCGCGATAATCGTCATTTGCGGCTTTTTGTTCTTCTTCTTGTTTTTCAATTATATTTTGATATTTTTGAATATCATTTTTTGCTTCAGGGATTGTTTCGGGAGCAGCGCTTTCAGCCGGAGGGGGATTTTGGATACCGTTATTCCATTTATCAATAAAATCTTCTGTTTTTAAATCAATGTAAATTTTTTGTATATTGTCTACAAAATTTCTGACAGGTTGCCAAGATGAATCTGCAATTTCTATGCTTCCATCCACTCCTTTTATTTTTCGGTCAATAAATATGTCATAAAAAGTTTCCCAGATTATTCTTAAATCATTGTATTTTAAATTGTTATTTGTGATAGCTTCGCGCATTTCTTGTTCGCTTGAATCTATTTGAATATCTTTTAACGCTTTGTAATGCCTGCTTGAGTATCTTGTTAAGGCTGTAAATAATTCATCCGCCTCGTATTCCTGTGATGTTAAATTTCTGATTGTATTTAGAATTCTTCTCGGACCGGATCTTCTTCTATGCTGTTCACGGTTCAATACTTGTTGGCTGAATTCGCGATTCAGCGCTGATTGAAATTTCGCTTTTTCAGCTTGCATAAGTTGCATTTCAGTACTTTTAAAGGCAAGAACTCTTAAAGTTTCTTCATCGCGGATTCCTTTTTGATGGTTTGTAGCTCTTTCGTAAGCGAACAGGAAATCTTGAGGGCTGAAAGTTGTTGTGTTTTCAACCATTTTTTTTCTTTCAGATAAATTATTTTCTTGAGTTTCAATAAAAGAGGTAATTATCATCCAAGGGTTTGGAGTTAATGTCGGGTTTGCATTGTCAATGTTTATTGCGGCAATAAGAAGTTGTAAGTTGTTTCTTGTCAGTAGGTTTGACAAAGCGTTTATTTGAGCTTTTGTGGCTCCTGCCGCGCTTGCGGTGGTTAATGCCGTATGTAAAGCCGTTATTGACGCGGGAATCGCGCCAGCGGCAGTTAAAGGCGCATTAAAATTATTATAAAAAATATCTAAAAAGCTTTGTGTTTTTTTCATTAAGTCGGTTTGTTCTCTTTCCGCAGTTTTGCTTTGGGTTAATTCTTCCGTTAAATATCTTAATCTTGTTTGACGCGCAGTAATTTCATGTGTTGTTGTGAAAGGAGTAAATACACCTCCAACCGTTCTGCCGTTATCTCTGATTTCTTGATTTACCTGAGATTTTTCAGCCATAAGAAAATTGATTTGATCTTCAATATTATTAAATATGGTTCCCGGAGGTGGAGATAAATGGAATTGAGAAACAGAATAAGCTAAATTATCTATACTGTCACAATATGTTTTCATTTCTTCAAATTTACTTTTATTTATTTGAATTTGTTTTTCTTCTCTAATTATATCCGCTTTCGGTATATTGCGTCGGCCAAGATAATTGAATGCCATATTTTTTCTTTCGTCGATTTGGGCGGTTACAGTTGGATTGCCTGCTGATCTTTGAGATTCAGTAAACCATCTTACTATTAAGCTTTTTGTTTCCGGATTGCCAAAACCATTTAAATTGATAATATTTTCCAATTCTTGTCTCATACGGTAAGGATCATTCGGATCGTGCCATTTTAGACTTAAAAAATTTTGTTCGTATAAACTTTCTTGAACATTTTCCAGCATTGTACCGGAAATTATTTTTAAATGAAGAGTATCAAGAAGTCTTTTTTGAGTTTCGTACTCGCGAAATCCGGCTTGTGTGCTTAAATGGCCATATTGGCCGAGTTCTTGAAGTTGTCTTTGAATTTCCGGCAGGGGAGTGCGGAGAAAGTCTATTTCAATAAAATGTAAAGGGCCTCCTCCCGGAGGCGGGGGCATTTGAGGAATACCGCATGGAGAAACACCAAAATTTAAATTCGCCGTATGTGGTCCGGTTGTCAAAGGAACATCCGTTAAAAAAGTGATTCCGTTTATATTTATAATTCTTGTAAGTACATTAACAATTTTTTGGTTAATATCGCCTTCTCCTAAGATTTGTCTTTCAGCATAAGTGGAAGTACGGTGAGAGAATCTATTTCCTAAAATGTCTTCATAACGTCTGCGGATTGAGTTTATTGTTCGATCAATAAATCCATTCCCGCTGTTTTGAGTTTCAAATTCTCGATTAGCCAATTCTTGAATTTTATCGTAATATGCTTCTCCGGTTAAAAAGTTTTTTGGATTTCCGCCGATCAGTTGCCTTAATTGGTCTGAACTCTGAGTTGTTCCATCAACATATTCCAATATATTATTTGCTCTATTTGTATAATTATCTATAAATCCCTCTAAATTAACAGCGGGGTCTTGTCCGCTTGCTCCGGGTATGTTCAATTCTTTGTTTATAAGTTCAATATCTAAATTTTGATTGCTATTTCCAATAATTTGATCTGTACTGTTTGCCATATTTCCGTTATAAATTTTTTTAAATTATACTACAATTTTGACTTTTAGGCAAAATGGATTTGATATAATGTATTTTCGATTAAAATAAAAGGTTTTTATTGCTTATTTTTTGAGTCTTTGGTATAGGAATTACGCTTAATGTTTAAATTTTTTTATTTATGAATGTTAATATAACAAACTTGCCCAAATCGCAAGTGCAGATATCAATTACTTTGGACGCTGATGATTTTGAAAAATATTATCAAAGAGCTTTGCATAAACTTTCGCAGGAAATTAATATTAAAGGTTTCAGGAAAGGGAAAGTTCCGCTTGAGATAGTTAAAGAACATGTTGGTGCTGATTATGTTAGAAATTTGGCTATAGATGAAGCTTTGTCTCCAACTTACGCTCAAGCTGTAAAAGAAAATAATATTAAAGTCGTTTCTCATCCGGAAATAAAGATCATATCTCAAGAACCTTTGGTTTATGAAGCAATTGTGGCGGTTTTGCCGGAAGTTGAGCTTTCTGATTTGGATAAAATTAAAATTGAAAAAAAAGAAGTAAAAGTTACTGATAAAGATGTTGAAGATGTGATTGAAAACATTTTAAAGAGAAATGCCAAATTTAACGATGTGGAACGGGAAACTAAGAAAGGGGATAGAGTTGAAGTCAGTTTTGAAGGATTTGATGAAGAAGGTAAAGAAATAGCGGAAATAAAAAGTAAAAGACATCCGATTATTATTGGTGATAATATGATGATCCCGGGTTTTGAAGAAGAACTTATTGATTTAAAAAAAGATCAGGAAAAGGAGTTTGATATCATTTTTCCAAAGGATTATCACGAAAAAAAATTCGTGGATAAAAAAATAAAATTCAGAGTTAAAGTTTTGAGGATTGAAGAAAGAATTTTGCCGGAATTGGATGAAGCATTTATTGAAAATATATCCGGCAAAAAACAATCTTTGGATGAATGGAAAAAACTTTTATCCGGAGATTTAATGAAATATAGAGAGCAAGAAGCCGAAGAAGAACGAAAGAACGAGTTTATTGAAGAATTGGTTAAAAGGTCAAAAATGGAGATTCCTGATCAAATGATTGCGGAAGAAAAAGATTTTATTTTGGAAGAGATTAAAAATGATATTACAAATAAAGGTATTCCATGGGAGAAATTTGTAGAATTCACGGAAAAACAGAATAGAGATTTACGGAAAGAAAATGAAAAACAAGCTCTTAAAAGGGTGGAAATGAGACTCGCCATGAGCAAGGCGTTTGAAATGGCTGAAATAAAAGTGGAAGATGAAGAGTTGAAAAAAGAAATTGATCATGTTCTATCTCATTATCCCAAGGATCAAGAAAAAGCTGTTTTGGAATATTATGAAAAAGGCGGAGCAGGTTATGCGAAGCTTATAAACAAGCTTAAAATAGAGAAATTATTTGCTAAATATTTGTAAAATGAGGTATAATTAGGATAGTTTTTAATTAAATTTAAAAAATTATGAAGATTTTTTATTTAATAGGATCAATTATTTTTACTATCTTGATTTTAGTGATAGCTTTTGAAAATGTGCAATCCTATTGCTATAATCTCGGTATTTTCTTTTATCAGGTCAATAATCAGACTTCACCCACTTTTTTGATTTTCGGATCGACTCTTTTGGGAATAATTACGGGAATTTTTTATTTCGGTCTATTTCAATCGATTTTAAAAGGCGGAAACAATAGTGAAGAAGATGAGGATGATGGGTTCTAAATTTTAAATTTTTCGTGTAAAAAAATTGTTCTTGATTTTGGTTTGAGTTTAGGGTAAAAAGATATCCTATATTTTTGTGTACTTGATTTTTGAATAAAATTTTGATACAAGTTGATTTGGGAAAATAAAAATTTGTTCAAGAAACGGGAAAATACTGAATTTAATCACTAATTAATGCTCAAACATTTATTCACATCCAAGGCGCGGGTCAAACTTCTGTCTTTATTTCTTCTTCAGCCTGATGAAGAATATTATATTCGCGAATTAACGAGGAAATTGGATGAACAGATCAATTCGGTAAGAAGAGAATTGGATAATTTAAAAAAAATGGGATTGTTAAAAAGTAAATTTAAAAATAGACGTAAGTTCTATGTGGTGAATAAAAATTTTGTTCTATTTTATGATTTAAGGAACATTATTGTGAAAGCTGTTAATTCCAAAGATAATATTTCGGAAAAAATTAAGAAATTGGGAAATATAGATTTTCTTTTAATGGCCGGATTATTTTTGGATAAAGATGATGCAGTGGATTTGTTGATTGTCGGAGAAGTTAATAAATCGGATTTGGAGAAGTTTTTAAATGAACAGTTGGAAACAAAGAGGCCGGTTAAATTCAGCATCCTTTCAACTAAAGATTTTATGTATAGATTAAAATGTAATGACAGATTTGTGAATTTGTTGGTAAAAGATAAGAGAAATATTGTTGCCATAAATAAGCTGGGTGAAATTTGAATAGACCAGAGTGTTTCAAAAAGTATTATTATGTGACTTTTTTTTATTTTTCTCTTGCTTTTCGTGTGATTTTTTTCTATACTCTCACAAGAATGATTTTTATAAGTTGTCAAGTTTAATATGGGTATCTCAACAAGTTTATTACAGGAAATTCACAAAAATTACCTGCGTACGGGAGTTCCTGATTTAAAATCCGGAATGACTGTCAGAATTCACCAAAAAATCAAAGAAGGCGGAAAGGAAAGAGTTCAGATTTACGAAGGCCTTGTTATTAAGATCAGTAGCGGTACAGCCATTGAAAAAACTTTTACTGTACGTAAAATCGTTGATGGAGTCGGAGTTGAAAGGATTTTTCCTTTACATTCATCAAATATTAAAAAAATTGATATTGTAAAAGTTGGTAAAGTTCGTAGAGCAAAATTATATTATATGCGTGATAGATCAGGAAAATCAGCTAGACTTAAAGAAAAATTTTTGGATCTTAAGGGTGAGGATTTGGATCAAATAAAGAAAGACGCACTTGCGGCGGTTGAACGTGAAAAAGTCGAAGAACCGGTTATGGAGGTTAAGGAAGAATCTACACAAATCGCTAATGAACCTCATACATCGCCTACTGAAGAGACAGGTGAAGATGTGAAGAAGGATGATGCAAAAGATGAAGTTGCAAAAGAAGAAGAGAAAGATAAGGAATAAGGTTGGCCTGAAAATTTTTAGGTATTATAATTATTCTGATTTTATAAAATTCCTATGAAAAAAAAATTTTAATTATTGGTAATTACGGAGCCTCTAACCTTGGGGATGAAGCTATTTTAGAGGGTATTTTGCAGGAAATCAATAAAGCGGATTGGATTCGAAACGAATTTCAATCCGCTTTTGAAATTGAAATTTCCGTTTTGTCCAATGATCCCGCGAATACTTTGAAATTGCATAATGCGAGATCGTATTATTTGATGCCTTTTGGTGCGAGATCTTTACTGAGAGGAATTTTTAAAGGTGAGTTTTTTAGAACTTGGAATCAAATTAAAAAAGCGGATTTGGTGATTTTTGGAGGGGGAGGTCTTTTTACGGATGAATTGAAAGCGAATTTGTTGTGGTCTTGGCAGGCTTTATTTTGTTATTGGTTGGATAAAAAAGTTTGGCATTATGGGCAAAGTGTCGGACCTTTGAAAAAGAAAAGAAGTCAAAATATTGTAAAAAAAGTTATGGATAAAGCTTGGAAAATTTCCGTGAGGGATCAGGAATCTAAAGAGATTTTAATGAATATTGGCGTGAATAAGGAGGTTGAGGTGAGGGACGATCCGGCTCTTAATTTGCGAAATAGAAAAGAAATTGAAGGAATCAAAGAAAAAGTAAATTTGTTTTTAAAAAATTATGATTTGGAACCAAATGAATTTATTGGGGTGAGTTTAAGGAAATGGTCGAATTTAACCGATGAAAAAAAGAAAAAAGTGGCTTTGTTTTTAGATGAGCAGATTGAAAAAGAAAATTTGAAAGTTTTAATGGTGCCATTTGCCCGCATTCCGGAAAATGATACGGAAATATTAAAAGAAGTTAAATCTTTAATGAGAAATCAGGAGCAAGTTATAATTAAAGATTATACTGATAATTTTTGGGAAATTTTATATTTGTGGAAAAAATCCGGATTTATTTTAGGAATGCGGCTTCATAGTATTATTTTTGCGGAAATCGTGGGCAAACCTTTTTACGCGATTTCTTATTCGGATAAAGTTTTGAATTTTTTGAAATCTATAGACAAAATAGATAAGTTGTTTTTTTAAATAGGGATTTTACCCGTAAAGTTGTATTTTTAAATTCGTTGTGATATATAGAAATATAAGAATGAAAATTATTTGACATATTTTATTTTTAATATATTATAACTCCTTAAATTTTTAATAATTTTTATTATGAAAAAACTTATCTCAGGGATTTTGTTGTTATGTGTTTTTTGGATTGGGAATAGTGAGAATGTGGCTGCTGCGAGCTATAAATCTTATTATGTTGAAGGTTATGTGTATTTTAAGGATTCTAAAGGTAGTATGAATAAGATGTCGCAGAGTGATTTTGCGAAATATAAAGTCTCGATTACCTCCGATAAATCTTCTTCTCCTGCTTTTGTTCTTTCGGACGGCAAATATAAATTAACTTTAAAAATTTACAACAACGATGCAAAGAAGGCTTATGTTTATCTTAATAGTGATTTTTTTAATGATTTTTCAAAACAAATCAGTTTAGAGCAGACTACCACTTCATTAAACATTTTTGTGCAGTATGCTGTTCCTAATGTGCCAACTCCAACATTACCTCCGGTATCAACTCAACCTACAGTTTTAATTACCGGTTATTTTTATGAAATGGATTCATGTTCGAGTTTTAATCGTGATCAGATAACTCAGAATAGCATAACTTTAAAAGCTGTTTATACTAATAATATTTCAAGCGGAGAGGCGTACGCGACTTTTAATTCAAAAGGCATGTACACGATAAGTATTCCTACTGACGGGCAATATCAAAGTGTCAGCTTGGTTTTTTCGCATAAATTTTATGATGATCAGACTATAATTATTACTGTTAAAGGTAATAAGTCGCAGAGTTTGATGATAAAGAAGAGTACGGAGATGGAATATAAAATTTAGCTTTATGAGACGGATTATGTTATAGTTCGTAATCCGTAATTCGTAATTCGTAAGAGGAATAATTTTATAATTTTAAAATTCAATTTACGGATTAAGTTTTAAAAATATAACTTTTAAAAATTTTTTTCAAAAAAAATCGTATTTCTATAAGACGGAATTTTCATAAGTATATCTTTTTGTAATAATTTTTTGTGAATTTCGTTTTTAATATTGGACAATATATAGTTTTTTGAATCTACTTGACAAATAATAAAACTAATATAAAATACATTCTTGTTTAATTTTAATATATTTTTTACTTTTATTAATTTTTTAATTTATTTATATGAAAAAATTATTATCTTATTCACTTGCGGCTTTGATGTTGGTTGTGGCTGCGGGAAGCGCGCTTGCGTCAACAAGTTATTCTACTTATTACGTAGAAGGTTATGTTTATTATAAAGACGTGAATGGCGGTTCACACAAGATGACACAGTCTGAACATAAGAAATATCAAGTTTCTATTAATTCGGATAAATCATCTTATCCTGCTTTTGTTCTTTCCAGCGGTAAATATAGGTTGACGTTAAAATTGGCTGAAAATGATGACACGCGAGCTAAATTGACGGTTTCCAGTCCATTTTTTAATACTTTGAAGACTAATGTTTCTTTATCTTCTGAAACCATTTCAAAAAATTTCTTTTTAGAGAAAAAGGAAACTGATTCAGATGATGATAATGGCGGTTCTAATAAACCTATTTATCCTCAAGTTCCTGTAATAAATGTTCCTAAATTTAATATTTCTCCTTCCAAATCAAATACGGAAACTGAAAATAATAAAGTATCAGTTTATGGATATATTTATTATAAAACGAATTCGGGAATGCACAGAATGACTAAATCCGAGATTCAGAAATATATGGTTAAACTTACTTCCAATAAATCAAACGCTGAAGCTTGGTATGATAATAGCGGGAAATATCATCTTTATGTTACTTTGAATTCAAATGATGAGAGAAAAGCTCGAGTTACTGTAACAAGTCCTTTTTTCAACACATATAATTCAAATGTTGATTTGGGATCAGGGGATGATAAAGAGTTTGCGATTGTTTTGTCGAAGAAATAGTGGGTGGGTTTGTTTGTTCTGTTGTTATGTGAAAGCTCCTTATATTGTAGTAAGGAGCTTTTTTTGTCAGTGATCAGGAGATCAGCGATCAGGAATAATGCATTTCATTCCTGATCGCTGATGCCTGATCACTTTTTTTCATCTTTCCCTTGACAATTCACCTAATTTAATGTACACTTCATATTCTAGGTTTTTGAAAAGTTGGTTTTAAAGGATGGTTAAAAGATTTTTATCTTTTGGCACGTGGGATTTTAACTTTTTGTATAAGGTTCCCTGTCTATGCAAGGTAGAAATTATAAGAATTATTCTTTACCGGCTATATCAAAGTCTGGACATCGGTTTATAAAGTTCTTTGAAATTTCGGTGTGCTTTATCCTTTGTTCCGCAATACGGAACTGCGGAGGATATTTTTAAGAGTTTAAGGCTTCTGCATAACCAGATTGGAAGAGAAGAATGGCATTTTTGTTTGCCGAATAAATATTTTACTTCTCTTTCGGTTTGGTTATGTAGATTGTGGGTTTTTTTATAAACAAAAACAAATTTTTACGAGGTTTTTAAAATGAAAACTTATTTTTTCGCAATCATTGCTCTCATTATTTTTTCTTTTACTCTTTTTAACTGTGGCGGTGATGATGGTGGGAATTGTCCGGATGAAAGTTTTCTTCCCGTTGGTGGATATGAGAATTTTTCGGGGACAACGTGTATCTGGACAGAAACTGGAACCGATATAGGTGATCTTATGTGTGGTGGTAATTACAAAGGTGTTCCCGGAGAAAGGACGACTACTTTAAGAATCATGGTTAACGGCTTTCCTGAGTATGAATTACTACCTGTAATTTCGGAAGAGGAAGAGGAGGGGAGTATATCAGAGGAAAATTATACTAAAGATGTGAAGTGGAGTGTTGTATTTGGGGGAATTTCTCTTCCAAAATCAGCTCAAAAGTATCAGCTTTATTCGAAAGTTGAACCGGATGCTAACGAATGTTTTGAAGCACCAGTTGATGAGTATGATTTTTTGCTTCTATCTTCTGGGGTAATTGTGAGTAATATCTGGGCAGAATTCTCAATTGACGGGTGTGCGGTGATAGGTGGTGAGATGTATATTGAGTCTGAATCAAAAGTGACATATTTTGATAAAGATTCGTATATTATTGTTGAGGGATCGTGTAATATTACACCTATTTCCACTGTGGAAGGGTGTAATATTACAAGCGCTGCAGTTGACGAAACAACTACAGCGTGGATCCTGACTTGCGAGTAAGTCGCTCCTGAATTTCATGCCCATGAGTTTCTAAAAAAGCACACCATTTCTAAAACTTTCTGAACTTGGTGCTTTCCCAGGTCTATCACGCGTAGACCTGGGTTTTCTGTATGTTTTATAAAAATTGTAACCACTCACTGAGGTGGTGTGTCATCCCTGTAAATGTTACATAATTCGTTGACAGAATTATAATAAAAAAAATTTTATAATCCTGTCATAAAATGAGAAAAACCACCAATGATAAAACATTAGAAAGAAATTATTTACAAAAGTT
>Ga0209212_1002199_pt1 | contig 28590 bp, 28 predicted proteins | sample RifGroC2_FD_183996 | JGI IMG/M metagenome (GOLD analysis project Ga0209212, IMG submission 183996) | Groundwater microbial communities from Rifle, Colorado, USA - Groundwater C2 (SPAdes) (version 2) | ecosystem: Environmental > Aquatic > Deep subsurface > Groundwater | place: Rifle, Colorado... | reverse complement strand
GATATCCTTCAAATACATTTGAACGTCTTGCTTAAAATTTTCTTCCTTTATCTTACGCATCTTCTTTGCCAATAAATACGCCTCTCCAGGCAATAATGATGTCTGAACAGTCGTTGCGGAGGGTTCTTTATTTTTGTCAGAATATTTTACAAAAATTGTCTTGTCACAAAATACCTTTACCGACCATTCGGTCTTATCTGCGGTATAATCCAGGAAATTTAGGATCTTTTCCTTGTGGGGTGTTACCGCCTTAAAGAGGCCTTCCAGGGTTTTGTAAATCGTGCAAAATCTTAAAGGAACAACGGGAGTATAGTATTGTTCTGTGATGTTTTTTCCCTCCAATCTCCCACGCTCCACTTCTCCCTTGCTCCCTATTGAAAAAGATGAGGAGATGGGGGGCGGAGGGGAGAGGGGAAAAGTTGAGATTTCGTGCTGGTTTGACGTCTCATGGGTCATAACAAATTCGATTATCTCTTCGTGTCTCTTCGCCTTAGGTGCAAGCCATGCCACATCAGTCATATTATTCTCAAGTGTCTCCTCATTATATTCCTTTAAGGATACAGGGCTGAGTACAGCAAAAACACCGTCTTGTTCCACAGAGTACACTTCATGCACACCGTCAATGCCTATAATTGTACGTGGAAATGATACTGGTGTCCTGGCAAGACAGTAAGTATATATCCCAGGAGAAGTATCCGATAGAATGCTATTAGCTTGATTTGTACTGGCTATTTTGTCCATTATGATTTTGTGAAGCGTCTGATGTTAGAAGTAATGTACTATAGTGAATGACTGAACTTACAACCACCCCTCTTTATCCCCTCTTTCGCAAGGAGGGGATAAAGGGGAGGTAAGATTAAAAGTTTCCGACACCTCTCCTTAACAGGGAAATGTTATTGAATTAAGATAATGTGTCGCCCTTTTAGGGCTAAAAATAAACTAAATGGATACGATTGAATTATCCAATATTTCCCGGACCTTCTTTAAAAGCATCGTTTGAGAAAAGGGTTTGGAAATAAAATTGAACCCTTCCTGAAGAATGATTCTTTTATTAATAACGCCCTCAGAATAACCGCTCATAAAAAGGACTTTTATGTTGGGCCGTAGTTTCCATATTTCATTATACGTTTCCTTGCCACTCTTTTTTGGCATTATCACGTCCAACAAAAGAAGACTGACGTCGTCTTTGTTTTCCATAAATTTATTTATCGTATCATGCCCATCTGTAGCTTCTATGACCTTGTAGCCTGCCTCTTCCAGGAGGACTTTTGCAAGGTTTCTGACTTCTGCATCATCCTCTGCCACCAGTATTGTCTCCGTTCCGTTGAGATAGTCCGGCAGTGGTGTTGATTTACCTTCTTCAATCGTTGATTTAACTACAGGTAAATATATCCTGAATGTAGCGCCCTTGCATGGCTTACTTTCGACAGTTATGTAACCCCTGTGTTGCTTTATAATTCCATACACAATTGATAGTCCAAGCCCTGTGCCCTTTCCTACCTCCTTGGTTGTAAAGAACGGCTCGAAAATCCTCTCTTGAGTTTCTTTGTCCATACCTATACCCGTATCGGAGACAGATATAATTACATATGTCCCGATTTCGCCGTATCCATTGGTTTTTATAAATTCACTGTCCAATTCCACGATATCTGTCTGTATGGTCAGCTTGCCCCCATTGGGCATGGCATCCCTTGCGTTTGTTGCAAGGTTCATCAAGACCTGCTCTATCTGACCGCTATCAGCCATTACGATACACTCTTTGTCGGTAAGCAAAATATCGAGTACGATATCTTCACCAATGAGCCGCGACAGGAGATTTTTTACCTGAATGAGGATCTTATTGATAACGACCGGCTTTTGGCAGCTTCCCTGTTTCCTGCTAAACATCAGGAGTCCCTGTACTAAATTAGTGGCCCTTTCTGCCGATTTGAGAATTTTTTGAATATAATACCAGGATGGGTTATTTTTCCCGATGCCCTTCTCCAACATATTTCCATAGCCTATGATTATTGCGAGGATATTATTAAAGTCATGGGCAACACCTCCTGCAAGGGTACCAATGGATTCCAGCTTCTGTACGTGATAAAGCTGATCTCTTAATTTTTTCTGTTCCTCTTCCATCAATTTGCGCTCTGTTGTGAGTTCGGTAATGTCTTCATTAATTGCAATAAAATTAGTAATTATTCCTTCCGAGTTTCTGACAGATGAAATGATTGAAGACTCCCAGTAAAGTTCGCCGTTCTTTTTCTTATTACAAAACTTTCCACGCCAAGCTCCACCGGAAGTGATCGTGTCCCATAACTGTTTATATTCTTCCGGCGGTGTTTTGCCAGATTTCAGGATACGCGGATTTTTCCCAATAATTTCTTCATAGGTGTATCCTGTTAACTGCATAAACTTTAGATTGACATATTCTATGTTACCTTTGTTATCAGTAATTACAATGATACCGGGGCTCTGTTCGATTGCGTGAAATAATAATTCAATACGTTCTCTAGTCTGTTTGAGTTCCTCAATCTTTAATTGCAGTTTTTTATTTGCCATCTCCAGTGCAGATGTTCTTTCCAGCACACGTTGTTCCAGGAATTCATTGCTTTTGACCAAATCATCTTGCAATTTCTTACGTTCGATGGCATAGCGTATGGAATGCACCAGTAAATTGCTATCCAATTGGCCTTTCACCAGATAGTCCTGTATACCTTTTTGAACAGCCATAACTCCGGCCGTATCGTCAGTAAGGCTTGTTAGTACCACTATTGGCAATTTTAATGATAGAGAGAGGATTTTGTTGAGCGTGGAAAGTCCCTGGCTTTCTGGCAGCCCAAGATCAAGTAATAATACGTTATACTCACTTTTTGTAAGAAACTCCATTCCCGTCGATAGACAGTCAGCATGCGTCAATTCATACCGGGTATTGCCGGATTCTTTTAATATATCCTGTATTAATCTGACGTCGCCGGGATTATCTTCAATCAACAATATTTTTATTTGGTTATCCTGCATTTTTCTACGCTCGGCAATTTCACAATGGTAAACCAGAAATTCTCGATGGCCTTTACTACCGTGATAAACTGGTTAAAGTCAATTGGCTTAACAATATAACAGTTTGCGTGGAGACCATATGCCCTGCAAACGTCTTCTTCTGCTTTAGAGATAGTCATAACCACAACGGGAATTTTCCTCAGCTTTTCATCGGATTTTACTTCAGCAAGCACTTCTCGTCCGTCTTTTTTAGGCAGGTTCAAATCAAGCAGGATAACATCAGGATATGGTACATTGGCATATTTGCCTTCTTTGCGCAAAAAAGACATGGCCTCAACACCGTCGGTGACTACATGCAGGCTGGTGTGTACTTTTGATTCTTTAAGGCCCTCTTTCGTTAAACGAACATCGCCGGGACTATCCTCTACCAAAAGAATTTCAACATGCTTCATTGTTTCTTTATCATTCATGCTTGCTTTTCTCCTCTAGTCGGAATTGTGAAATAAAATATTGAACCATTTTGACGTTCTGATTCTACCCAGATTCGGCCACCATGACGCGTCACAATTTTCTTGCAGATTGACAAACCCAACCCAATGCCTGGACATTCCCTGCCGTGCAGACGCTTGAAGATAGTAAAGATGCGTTCATTATACTGAGGTTCGATACCCATGCCGTTATCACGCACGGAAAACAGCCACTCATTTACGTCTTGCCTGGCTGATATGTGAATGTGCAGCGGTTTGTTACTGCGAAACTTGACGGCATTGCCTATGAAATTCTGGAATACCTGCATAAGCTGTGAGCCATCTGACATGACCGTTGGCAAAGAGTCGCTCGTAATTACAGCGCTACTTTCCGCGATTGCTATTTTGAGATTGGTAAGAGCCCGCTTAAGTACGATATTGCAATCAACTAACGCAAAGGGGTTTCCGTGTGTATCTATGCGTGAGTATTCCATCAAGGCATTAATCATCGTTTGCAGACGATTGGCTCCATCTACAGCAAAGTCAATGAACTCGTTTGCATCTGCATCGAGCTTATTTTTATATCGCCTCTCTATTAACTGCAGATAACTGGATATCATACGGAGCGGCTCCTGCAGGTCATGAGAAGCAATATAAGCGAAATGCTGCAGTTCTTCATTACTCCTCTTTAGCTCCGCTGCATAACGTGTTAATTTCTCTTCCGCTCGCAGGTGATCGTTGATTACCCTTGCAAGCTTCTCAGCCATAGTGTTAAAACTATTAGCCAGTTTACCGAATTCATCATTGCGCGGTATCCGTGCTCTATATTCCAAGTTTCCCCCTGCAAGTTTCAGTGTTGCATTTGTTAAAATGTTTATAGGCTTTGAAGTTGAAATTGCGAAAATAATTCCAAGGCTGGTAACCGTAGAAGCGCCAACCGCTCCAAAAATCAATGCAATGATACCCAATCTTTTTAATGGTGCAAATGCCTCTGCCTTATCTATTTCTGCCAAAAGCGTCCATCCATATTCACGGATATCCAGCGCTGCGCTAATAACAGGCACACCCCTGTAATCTGCGTAGATACTACAGAGATGTTTATCCGTCACGGTAGTCTCTTGAACCGGTTTTATATCCACTATCTGTTTAAAGGGGGCATCATCAATAAATCTTGATTCCGTAAGCATTATCTTATCTCTATTAACCAGATAGACTTCCCCCGTCTCTCCCATTCCAACGCGATCGGTTGTAATCTCATTTATCTCTGCAAAAGAATAAGCATTAATAATAACACCAAGCGTTTTAGTACGATTAAGAGAAATAATTGGTGCAGAGATGAATATGCAATTTGCAACAAGGTACGGAGAATGGTGTGGCTGACCAACCGTGGTTTCCCCAAAAACTTTACCCATGCTTTGTATAAATACATCTTCCTTAGACATGTCTTTATCAATTAACTTCTCATTGGTGGATGCGACAACCTTGCCGAATTTATCAACGACAGCGATTGCAATAAGATAACGATGCAGCGGAAGTTTATTCAGCGCAAGGTGTCTATTCAGGCTAATAACTTCATTTTTTTTAAATCCGTTGCTTGTGATCCTCTCAAGTCTGTTTTTTATAAATCCATCGGAACTGAAATCTACAGTCCGTACCTTCTTTGCCTCGATATATGATATGATGTGACTTCTTTTTGATTCTGCAATAGATTTCAAATGTTCCAGAATCTGGCGTTCCATTATATTTCTGGTATTGATATAGTATATCGCTGTAGTTGTAACAATGGGTATAATTGATATACAAAGTGCAAATATGAGTAACCTGCACCTAAATGACAAATATAATTTCACCTTGCGAAACTTCATAATCTACAATCTTTACTGCACCTTTATTCACTTTGGTTGAGGTTCTGCTGCGCTTATGGCTGGTTCAATCTTGCAGATTGAACCAGATGTTTCGAACTGGGCTAAGGGCTTTTACTAAACATCAGCCACAAAAAAACAAATGTTTAGGTTCAATCGTGGACGATTAAACCAGCAAGAAAACCAGCAACAAATATCGAATATCGAACAAGGAATTTCGAATTTCGACATTCATTATTCCCTGTTCGATATTCGATATCGGAATCCTCATAAATCGTAGGGACACGTAACTCCGTGCCCCTGCAATAAATTGATGAGGTTGCGTGAGATACCTACCTCCTTCTCACCTCTTCGATGGCATGAGCAAAATCACTGACGGTTATTAACAATTCCTTGCTGCCCGCACCCTGTTTGCTGATGGCGTTACGGATGGTCGTCAACGCTGCCTTTTTGCAAATCAACTCTATGTCAGCGCCCGTCATCCCTTCGGTTTCCTGTGCGAATCTTTTCAGATCCAACCCCTTTTCCAGGGGCTTGTCCTTTGTATGTACCTGGAATATTTTCAAACGGGTCTCTTCATCGGGGATGGGAATTTCTATGAGATAGTCAAATCGGCCTGCACGCAGCAGTGCCTGGTCTATCTGGTCCATCCGATTTGTGGCTGCAAGCACCAGGACTCCCTTTAACTCTTCGATGCCATCCATTTCTGTGAGAAACTGACCGATGACGCGCTCCGTTACATGCGAATCGCTTCCTTCTCCGCGTCTTGGGGTAATCACATCCAGTTCATCAAAGAAGATAATGCAGGGCGCCGCCTGTTTTGCCTTTTTGAACATATCCCTGATGCCGCGTTCCGATTCGCCGACATATTTTGAAATCAGGGCAGGTCCCTTGACCGATATAAAATTGACCTTTGTCTCATTGGCCACGGCCTTTGCCAGGAGTGTCTTCCCCGTTCCCGGTGGGCCGTAAAGGAGAATGCCCTTTGGCGTATTGATCTTTGCCTGTTTGAACATGTCGGGATACTTCAATGGCCATTCCACAGCCTCCCGAATCTGCTGTTTGACCGACTCAAGTCCTCCAACATCTTCCCAGCGCACATTGGGAATTTCTACGAATACCTCACGTAAGGCAGAAGGTTCTATCTCTTTCAGCGCTTCGAAGAAGTGATCCATGCTTACTTTTAAATTCATCATGGTTTCATATGGGATATTAGGCATCCCCAAATCAATTTCTGGTAGCGCTTTTCTCAGACAAAGCATAGCAGACTCGCGGCAAAGCGCCTGAAGGTCTGCGCCCACAAAACCGTGGGTAATTTCGGCCAGCTTATTCAGGTTTACGTCTTCAGAGAGGGGCATGCCGCGGCTGTGGACTTCGAGGATTGTGAGTCGGGCATTTTGATCGGGAATGGGTATGGATATTTCCCTGTCAAAACGCCCCGGACGGCGCAGTGCGGGATCCAGCGCCCCTGGTATATTCGTCGCGGCGATGACAATGACATGTCCCCGGTTATCAAGTCCGTCCATAAGCGCCAGGAGTTGCGCCACTACCCTTTTCTCCACGTCTCCCACGACATGTTCACGTTTCGGGGCGATGGCGTCGATTTCGTCAAGAAAGATAATGCTCGGTGCATTCTTTTTCGCCTCCTCAAATATTTGTCGAAGCCGGGCTTCACTCTCTCCATAGAACTTGTGAATAATCTCCGGCCCGTTGATCGTAATGAAGTGCGCATCGGTTTCACTGGCCACGGCCCGTGCAATGAGAGTCTTTCCACAGCCTGGCGGACCATATAACAATACCCCTTTGGGGGCGTCGATTCCCAGTCGTTCGAATACTTCGGGATGCTTTAAGGGCAGTTCTATCATCTCGCGTATCCGATGTATCTCATGACCGAGGCCGCCGATGTCTTCATACGAAAATTTTACACGTTCGGCAGTTCCCGTTTTTTTCTCATTGATTTTTAACAGGGTCGTGGGATTGATAACTACGACACCTTTTGGAATCGTAGTTTCAACTACAAAATCGGTAAACCGGCTGCCAAAAAGCGTGGCGCGTATCCGATCTCCTGCAATAACAGGAAGACCGTCAAGAAGACTTCCAATGTACTTGCTATCCCGTTCAAGGTTAACTGCGTTGACAGGAGTAAGGACGACATTATCTGCAGGATTCCAGGCTGTTTTTTTTAGGGTGACCTTTTCATCAAGACCTATGTGGGCATTACCACGAGTCGGGCCATCGATCTGGATAATTCCTTTCCCCCGATCCTCTTTAAAGGCAGGCATTACCTTTGCAACCGTGCGCTTCTTGCCCGCGATTTCGACAATTTCTCCAATCGTGGTATGTAATCTTTCGATATCGGCAGGGTCGATTCGTGCCAGTCCCCGTCCAACATCCTTTTTTACAGCCTCTGCAACTTTTAAGGTTATTTCATTCATTGTCCACACCTATTCCTGCCGCTAAGGCAACAGACACAAAGATAAAGTAATAGTTCATCTTCGGCAAAAAAATTTAGCACCAACCCCTGTGTAGTGCGAACTTCAGTTCGCAGGACAGCGACATAAATGTCGCGCTACATGTTCCGACTCGTTCGGGTTAGGTATTATTTCACGAGCTTTATTTCAAGTATCCCGTTTTTATACGTGCGTGCCATTTTGTCTTTCGTGAAACTTTCCTTCAGGAGGATTTCTTTATGATATTTCTTTTCGCGTGTCTCTGCTGAAATCTGCAATATGTCGTCTTTCAAATCGATACGGATATCCTTTTCTTCCACTCCCGGCATCTCGGCCACAATCATGGTATGATCTGATTCTTCAAAGATATCTATAAGGGGTTCTCGCACTTCATCTACAACAGCCTCTCCCTTTTTATCCTTATGTATATTGCCAAAGGGTTCTACCTTTATCTTATCTGCGCCCAACCCGCCCACCTTTATGGAAATGCCGAACAAACCGCTCAGATTTTTGTCCAGACCCTTTATCTCGCCGGTCTTCTGGAACTCCTTTCCTTTTTCTGAGAGGTCTGAAAGTTTTTCTACAAAGTCGCCGAGACCTTTGAAAATGCCTCCCAATCCCAAATCAAACTCACCTCCAGTTTCTTTCTTTCCTGTCTTTTTGGCCGTCATAACGTCCTTCCTTTCTTGAAAAGTATGAATTGCCGGGTCTCGCTCTGTTTATTAAATGTGCTTCCCGTTTTCCCTTCTATTAACGTATAGGATTCAATCTTGTATGATTCCCCTCTTGGGAGGGGTTAGAGGGGGGCACCTTTCCCCGTTCCCCGCTTTTGCGAGGACATGTTTCACGAGGACAAGGGTCGTGAAACCTCAGTGAATATCTCACGAATTACCGACTTACCCACCCCTACATCGTTCGACTGAGCGCTCACGACGAAGTCCCCTCCCAAGAGGGGACTTTCTAACTTGATGTACAGGAATTTCAAACCGACCATGTAGTGGCAAGGCGCGCCTTGCCACTACGATGTTATAGAAGTCGCCGAAGGCCTAACTTGATTGTATAGGAATTTTCATTTGAGGTTTTATTTTACGAATCCTCAGTCGGTGACTTCTCTGTAATTTCGGTTGTAGTCTGTATTTTAATCCCATAATTCTTGACCTTATAATGCATGGTCTTATAATCGATCTTGAGTATCCTGGCCGCCTGGCTCTTGTTCCCGCCAGTACGTTTCAGCGCCTCTGTAATCAGCTTTTTTTCGGCATGTTCAACGCACCTGGCTACCGTATCACGAAGGGAAAAGTCTTTTCCATTGTTAATATCCAAATCCAGTGAAACGGTATGGTCGGCATCCCGATTTGCTGTACTTGCTATCTGCCCGGTTGCAGGACTTGCCTGCTGTTTCTGCTCTTGTATCTTTATCAGAAGGTGTTTGGGTTCTATAACCTCAGATGCTAATAAGACCGCTCGTCGGATGACATTTTTTAGTTCTCTCACATTCCCTGGCCAGTTGTATGTCAGCAACATTTCCAATGTCTCTTTTGTAATCCCACGAACATTCTTATTGAGTTCTTTGTTGGTAATATCCAGGAATCTCTTGCAGAGAAATACGATATCGTCCTTCCGCCGCCGCAGCGGCGGTATTTCAATACAAAATTCATTCAAGCGTTGGTAGAGGTCCATTCTAAAATGCCCCGATTCTATGAGATACTCCAGTCGTTCATTTCCCGCCACAACGACTCGCACATCAACATCAATCTCTTTATTGCTTCCTAAACGTCTAATTCGCCGTTCCTGAAGCACTCGCAGCAATTTGCCCTGCATAGACTTGGGCAGATTCCCAATTTCGTCCAGAAACAGCGTGCCCCCGGAGGCTATTTCAAATTGTCCAGCCTTTTTCTGGTCTGCGCCTGTAAAGGCGCCTTTTTCAAATCCAAAGAGTTCGCTTTCAATTAAAGTTTCAGGAATTGAACCACAATCTACCACCACAAATGGTTTGTCGCACCTGGGACTTCGGTTATGGATGCTTTGCGCTATCAATTCCTTGCCTGAGCCTGTTTCCCCATAGATGACAACCGTGAAATTGGTTGGGGCAACACATTTCACCGATTCGTTTACTTTTACAATTTCGGCGCTGTTGCCCATCTGTTCATACAGGGGCATGACAAAACTCAGCTGTGTTTTGAGCATGCGGATTTCCTGGCGCATTGCTCTTTCTTCGATGGCTTTTTCTACCGTAACCACAACCTCTTCATTATCAAAGGGCTTGTTAAAATAGTTATAAGCGCCGTGTTTAATGGCCTCGACTGCCGATTGTATTTCCCCATAGGCTGTAATAATAATAACGGGAGTTTCACTGTTGGTATGCTTTATTTGCTTAAGGACATCCATTCCGTTCATGCCTGGCATACGAAGATCAAGAATGACTACGCTGGGAGATTCCTTATTAAAAACCTCCAGCCCTGTATTCCCATCATGTGCTATGTAGGTTGCAAATCCCGCCTGATTGAGAACGTGCGACAGCATATCGCACATATCTACTTCGTCATCTATAATGAGGACGCTTATATTGGAATCAGTCGCCATAGCTCAGAGTTTTTTCGTAATAATTCAGCTACCTTAGACAGGATGAACAGGATTAACATGATAATTATTTCATCCTGTAGATCTTTTACTTTAAATCCTTGACCTTTCGTTTAACCTCAACTTTGCTTTCTCCAAAATTAAGAATAAGTCCTATAGGTTTTCCCGTCGCAACAAGGTAATTAACCAGTTGTACTTCATGTGCTTTAACAACTCGTCTAACTGATTTTAGTTCTAAAATAATTGTATCATTAACGATAATATCAGCTACAAATTCTCCTACGATTTCATCATCATAGTAAACTGTGATAGGTTTTTGTGCCTCTGCATCCATGCCTGCTTTATGTAGTTCTATAAGTAAGCATTTTTCATATACACTTTCGAGAAAGCCAAACCCCATTTTATTATAAACACGATAAGCACAACCGATAACTGTCTCAGTCACGTTTTTGTGTTCCATATAACCTCCTTTAGGTTGTGATTAATAGTTTTGATAAACCGGATTTATATCATGTCTATCCTGTTATCTTGTCAAATCTTTTTCCTCCGGTGAACTATTACAAATTTTCTTTTTACTAACTGCCTCTTTGAATGGCAGGTGGTAAATCACGTAGTCGATAACAATGTCTGATGGTAGTTTTTCGTCTACCTTGTGAAGCATCCCCAGAAAAAGGACACCGGTTTCTCCGTCCTTTAAAGTCTTATCAATTCGATTCGCTATAAAAGCATCTCGTTCTGCCAGGTAGTTAGAACGCCCATCTGCGCCTTTTTCAGCGCCATTTAGTGCGGCTGCATCTTTGATTAGTTGATATTCTTTTATCAATAATGCCGGGTCTTCGGTCCCCATCAGGGTTGCCCCCTTTTGGATGAGTTCTAACAGCAGTTGATGATTTCTGCCTCCGCTATTTGCGATATCCTGCACAATTTGTAATTCTTTTCCGCAGACCGGCAAACCATCCTGATAGACCTTGACCTGATTATAACGAAGATTTTTTTGATTTAAACGTTCTTCAATGCCCGTCCAGAGGTCGTTTATTTTTTTCAGGTGTTGCTCCCACTTATGCATACCGTACTTTTTAATATATTCTTTTTTTAATGGCTCTGCCAATGAGCCCATATCAACTTCTGTATGAATGATCGGTATATAGATAAGTCGTCGTCCCATCGTCTACGTGTTAGTGTATTGTTCCTCTAGCCCCTGTTTTATAACCTCCTTGACACATCCGAGGTTAAATGGTTTGGTTATGTAGTCACACGCCCCAAGCCGCATGGCTTCCTGGGCCGTCTTCAGGGTTGCATAGGCCGTGATCATTACAACAGGAATATCATGCCGAACGGCCTTGATCTGCCGGAGGGTCTCCATACCACCCATTTCAGGCATCATAATATCCAGCAGTACGAAGTCCACGCCTCCATCCTTTACCCTTTTAACGGCGTCTTTTCCATTATTTGCTATGTCAGTTACATATCCTTCCTCGTAAAGTATACTAACAAGCATTTCACACACGTCAGATTCATCATCAACAACCAGAATGACAGGTTTCTTGAATTCCGTATCCATAAAATCCCCATAAATTTCTTTCAATAATTTAAAAAAGCATTGCTTTTATGGGAAATGCAAGTTTTATTCCTGCTTCATAATTGCTCAGTACGTGATATGGATAGATAAGTATTACGATTAGATAAATTTAAATGTTAAAAATAGTAGTAACATTTTCGTAAATTGCACGTTATGAGCAGGGAAAAATCTTTTTCTCATCCATTTCAGAATTCTTTCCCCTTTCAATTAATCGTATATAAGGTGTTCGTAAAAAAGCAGCCTAATGTTATTAAACTATAGCACTGATTCCATACAATTGTGGTGTGTATTCTATGGTGTGTGAAAATTATACCATAATTTTGAGCTATTTCAATGAATGCGTTTTATAACAGCCCCTAGTTTGGATAGCCGTTCTTCGAGTCGCTCATAGCCACGATCTAAATGATAAACGCGGTCGATGGTTGTTGTCCCTTTAGCCACCAGGCCGGCAAGCACGAGTCCTGCGCCGGCGCGCAGATCGGAGATCATCACATTGGCGCCGGATAGATACGGCGTTCCCCGTATAATCGCACTGGACACCTCCACTCGGATATCCGCCCCCATCCTTACTAATTCCGGGACATGCATAAACCTGTCAGTAAATATCTTTTCGGTAATAATACTTTTTCCCTCTACCGTACATAACAAGGCCATAAATTGAGCCTGCATATCGGTAGGCATGCCGGGATAGGGTAATGTGGTTATGTCGACATTATGGTATAGATTATTTCCTTTGACCCGGATGCTGTTGCCGATGGTATTTATTTCTACGCCGATTTCTTTTAATTTATCGATTACAGCGGTAAGGTGATCTGCCCGCACATTTTCCAGGATAATGTCGCCCTTTGTAATGGCGCCCGCAATCATGAATGTGCCTGCTTCGATTCGGTCCGGAATGATTTCATAATCGATTCCTTGTAATTCCTGAACGCCTTCAATGGTTAATTTGTTTTCACCAATCCCGGAAATTTTTGCGCCTGCCTTGTTTAAAAAGTTTGCGAGGTCTTGTACTTCAGGCTCGCGGGCTGCATCCTCAATGATTGTTGTTCCTTCGGCCAATACTGCCGCTGACATGACATTGCAAGTTCCCAGCACGGTCGAACCGTATTTTCCTTTCAGAGAAATTTCCGTGCCTTTTAGTCTATTTGCTGTAGCGTTTATATAACCTTCTGTCGTTTCAATCCTGGCGCCCAATGCCCTAAGGCCGTTTATATGCAAATCGACAGGTCTCTGGCCGATAACACACCCTCCGGGGTACGATACCTTTGCCTTGTGTCTTTTGCTTAATAATGGACCGAGTACGCATATAGAAGCCCTCATTTTTCTGACGAGTTCGTAGGGCGCCGTGTATTTGTCGTTATTTTCTCCGTCGCGAAACATTATTTCAAAGGTGCCGTCTTCGTATCTTTTTATTTGTCCACCAAGATTCTCCAGTATTTTCGATTGGGTCTGGATATCGACAATATTGGGTATCCCCTTTATCCGGGATGTGCCGTTTAACAACAAACAGGCTGCCATGATAGGCAAGGCAGTATTTTTTGCCCCATTGATTCTTACGCTTCCCTTTAAACGATGTCCTCCCTCAATGACGATTTTATCCACGGCATTCCTCCATTTGTGCAATGACGATACGGGATATATGTTGATAATCTTTTATGAACGCTGCCTTTTTAAAACATCGTGTTTCATCAAACAACATTGCTATTTTACGTGCCTGTTTTTCACCGGCCTCAAAAATAACAAAACCCCCTGGTTTGAGCCAGGTGTGCGTGTTTGCAATAATTCGTTTGAACATTTGTAAGCCATCCTGGCCGCTGACGAGCGCTCCATACGGTTCAAAGTCCCTTACCTCTTTCTGTAAATCATGGAATTCGTTGCTGGATATATAGGGAGGGTTGGACACGATAAAGTTTACCTTCGATTCAATTTCGCATCCTTCGAGCGGCTGGAAGATATCTCCGCAGAGAAATGTTATTTTGCTGAAAACATCGTGTCTTTGTGCGTTGATTTTGGCAACGGCTAAAGCATCGGGGGATATATCTATGGCAAATATCCTGGCATTGTCTATCTTTTTTGCCAGGGTTACTGCAATATTACCGCTTCCAACCCCGATGTCTACAATCACAATTTCATTTTCGCGCGTTAGAATTTGTGCCTTTTTTATAACGGCCTCCACGAGTAACTCCGTTTCAGGGCGTGGGATCAATACCCGTTCGTCTACGAAAAATTCCAATGACATAAATTCCGCGTGGTTTGTGATATATTGCAGGGGAACACGCTGTGAGCGTCTCTGGATAGATTTTTTATAACGCATGGCAACGGTTTCTTCTACAGGTTGATCAGGGTGTATATAGAGATCGATACGCTTGCAGACCAGGAGATGTGATAAAATAACTTCTGCGTCCAGAGATGGGGAATCTATACCGTGTTCTTGTAATAGTTTGCTTGCCCAGTGAACAAGGCTGGAAATGGTATATTTGTCTGGAAATGTATTTTTCAAACTGTCAGTATTGTTTTCATATTGAGGGGACAGAATGGGAGATGTGTGCGTTTTTTTGTGGTTTGATAAAGAATGTAAACTGAAGCCGGGAGAAACTCTATTGCTTATATAGTTACAATATCTTTTAGACACTTGCGGCAAGTTGTTTTAGTTGTTCTTCCTTATAATAGTTCAACAAGGCGTCAATGATTTCGTCCAGATATCCCATCATGACCTGATCAAGATTGTATACCGAAAAGTTTATCCTGTGGTCTGTAACCCGGTTTTGCGAGTAATTGTAAGTGCGGATTTTTTCGCTGCGGTCTCCCGTTCCAATCTGATCCCGGCGTATCTGGTCTCGTTCGCTCCGTTTCTGTCCCTCATATAATTCGTACAATCGGCTTCTTAAAATACGCATAGCCTTTGCTCGGTTTTTGTGCTGGGATTTTTCATCAAGGCATTTCACAACCAATCCGGAAGGGACATGGGTAATTCGAACGGCGGAACTCGTTTTGTTGACCTTTTGTCCGCCAGGACCCGATGCACGGAAGGTGTCTATCAGGAGGTCGTTTGGATTGATATCAATTTCCACCTCTTCAATTTCAGCCAAAATGGCTACCGTGGCTGTTGATGTGTGAACCCTGCCGCTGGCTTCAGTCTGAGGCACCCTCTGAACACGGTGCGTTCCGCTTTCAAAACGCAGTTTTTGGTATACGTTCTTTCCTTCTATCGAAAAGGTTACTTCCCGAAAACCTCCTAAATCTTTTTCGCTGCTGTCGAAAAGCTCTACCTTCCATCCTTGATTTTCAGCGTATTTGGTGTACATGCGAAAAAGGTCTGCTGCAAAGATGGCTGCCTCTTCTCCCCCGGTCCCGGCGCGTATCTCGGCAATTACGTTTTTGCCATACGTTTTATCATCGGTGATAAATAACCCTTTGATCTCTTCCATGATGGCATCTTCTTGTTTTTCCAATTCTCCCAACTCATCCCTGGCCATCTCGGCGAATTCTTTGTCTGTGCCTTCCTGAGTCAAGAGCCCTTCCGCCTCCTGTTTCTTTGCGCGGGTCTCTGTCAGCTGGGTGTATTTATTCACCATCTTGGAAAGACCGCCATGCTCTTTTATATACGTCGTATAACGATTTGAATCTGCAATTACCTCCGGATCAGACAACAGCCTTTCCAATTCGTTGTACCTTTCGTACATTTTTTCTAATTTTTTCAACAAATTATCATTCATTTTTGTTTTACTGGTTCTTCAGTTTTCTGCCTCTTTTGTAATCTCTTCTGGAATCGTTCTATTTGACCTGCGCTATCTACGAACTTCTGCTTGCCCGTATAAAACGGGTGACATTTCGAACAAACTTCGACTGCGATTTTAGGTTTTGTTGACTTGGTCTTAAAAGTCTCTCCGCACCCGCACGTTACGACAGTTTCCATGTATTCTGGATGAATTCCTTCTTTCATTGTTTCCCCCTGAAATAAACAATGCGTTTTATAAACGCATGACAAAATAAGACAAATAGTTATCTCAAAACATTCAAAAAATTTTAACAAACCACGAGGTACTCTGCAATATAAATTTTATTATAAAATTCATTTGAATGTTTGTAATAATTAAATATAATAAATATTTCAATTTTTTTAGTATTTATGTCTACGTAATTCAAATTGAATTTATAAGATTATGTTCGAATCAATTACCAATAGTCTTGAAAGTGTTTTTAGCAAACTCCGGGGTAAAGGACGTCTTACCGAAGCCAATATCAAGGATGGATTACACGAGGTACGCCTGGCGCTTCTTGAGGCCGATGTAAATTATAAAGTCGTTAAGGAATTCATCCAGCATGTTACGGAACGCTCCGTTGGTGAAGAAGTTATAAAAAGTATCGCTCCCGGACAGCAGGTTATTAAGATTGTTCACGATGAATTGATCAAACTGATGGGGGACTCCGACACCTCAATCCCTTTCAGGGATGGTGATCAGACGCTGATTATGCTCGTGGGGTTGCAGGGTAGCGGAAAGACTACCACGGCTGGCAAACTCGCTAAAATGATACTTTCCAAAGGGAGAAAGCCCCTGTTGGTAGCAGCGGATGTCCAGCGGCCTGCTGCTGTGGAACAGTTGAAGGTCCTGGGTCAGCAACTTGACATACCGGTTTACTTCGAGGCCGACTCTCAGCCCGTAAAGATATGCAAAAATGCGGTTAAACATGCTAAGGAAAACACAAATGACGTTGTTATTTTTGATACTGCGGGAAGATTACACATTGATGACGAACTGATGTCGGAATTAAAGGAGATCAAAGGAAAACTGGAACCGCAGCAGATATATTTCGTGTGCGATTCGATGACGGGGCAGGATGCCGTTAACAGTGCAAAGGAGTTTGATACCCAGTTGGGATTCGATGGCGTGATTTTGACCAAACTCGATGGTGATACACGAGGTGGCGCTGCGCTCTCGATAAAGGCAGTTACCGGAAAGCCGATTAAGTTTGTCGGTATCGGAGAGAAATTGGACAGGCTGGAAGAGTTCCATCCAGACCGCATGGCATCCAGAATACTTGGAATGGGGGATATCGTATCTCTTGTAGAAAAGGCACAGCAGGCGATTGATCTGGAAGAAGCTCAGAAACTGAGCAGGAAAATACAGGATGATACGCTCAGTCTGGACGATTTCCTTGCACAACTCCAGCAGATTAAGAAGATGGGCCCGATCAAGGAAGTGCTGGGAATGATTCCTGGTATAGGAAATAAGATGGATGGCCTGAATGTCGATGAAAAACAGTTGCAGAGGGTTGAGGCAGTTATTAGATCCATGACGACTGATGAACGGTTAAATCCCGATATCATTAACGGAAGCCGGAGGCAGCGGGTAGCAAATGGAAGCGGAACAACCATTCAGGATGTAAATCAATTGCTCAAGCAATTTAAGTCGATGAAAAAGCTGATGAAACATTTTAAAGGAAATGAAAAAAGTCTCAAGAGAATGGGAATGTTATCCAAAGGTTTACCTTTCGGTAAGGGTATGGTACGATGATTCGGGTAACTGTTATTGGATACTTAGTTATCAATTTACATTAGGTTAAGTAAGGAGAGAATAATGGCTGTTAGAATTAGAATGATGCGGATGGGTCGTAAAAATAGACCGTATTACAGGATTGGTGCATTTGACGCACATGAGGAGCGGGATGGAAAGGTTATCGAGAATCTGGGAACGTATGATCCTCTGGAATCGAATAATGAAAAGCAAGTTACTTTAAAAAAGGATCGGGTTGAGTATTGGTTAAGTGTGGGTGCAAAGCCAACGGAATCTGTTGCCAGCGTACTTAAAAAATTTGGTATCGCATTCAAAAAATAAGATATTAAGATATGAGGATCGATATTTTAACATTATTTCCGGAGATGTTTGAGAATGTGCTGGGACACAGCATTCTGAAGATTGCCAGGGAAAAGACGCTTGTTCAATATCATCTTTTCAACATACGGGAATATGCCGAAAATAAACGATGCGTGGATGACAGGCCATACGGCGGAGGACCGGGCATGGTGATGAAGCCTGAGCCTATCTTTAACACCGTAGAGGCTATTGAACGAGAAACTGATGCTCGATATAAAAAAATATTATTGACGCCGCAGGGTGACCGTTTTTCTCAATCCATTGCCAGAGAACTGGCAAATGAATCTCATTTGATGCTGATATGCGGTCATTACGAGGGCTTTGATGAGAGGGTTCGGGTAGGGCTTGATGCAATGGAAATCTCTATTGGCGACTACGTTCTTTCCGGGGGCGAGATACCTGCGATGGTCGTTATCGATGCCGTGGTGCGATTGATACCCGGTGTGTTAGGGGATATGAATTCTACAGCCAACGAATCCTTTAATGATAGTTTATTGGAATATCCACAATATACTCGTCCGGCGGAATACAAGGGTATGCAGGTGCCGCCGGTATTGATGTCCGGTAATCATCAGAAAATAAAAGAATGGCAAAGAAACCGTGCCATGGAAAGAACCTTGGAGAAAAGACCGGATCTTTTAAATAAAATATAGACTGATTTGATTATAAATTTATACATTAGAAACAGGAGATAGGGGTTATGAATATTGTTGATGTGATTGAAAAAGAACAGATGAAAAAAGCAACGCCGCACTTTTCCATTGGCGATCAGGTGGACGTATCGGTAAAGATTATTGAGGGTGACAAAGAGCGTATTCAGGTTTTTAGCGGCGTGGTAATTGCAAGAAACGGCGGTGGTTTCAAAGAGACTTTTACCGTGAGACGTATTGTTCAGGGCGAAGGCGTGGAGCGTGTATTCCCTATTCACTCACCGAAGATTACTGATATTAAGGTCATAAAATCAGGCAAGGTAAGACGCGCAAAACTCTATTACATGCGTGGCAGGACAAGTAAAGGGACAAGGCTGCAGGAGAAATTTGAAAAAGAAGTCACAAAAACGGCCAGTGAAGCGCCACCGGTCACTAAAAAATAATTGAAGCTGCGAGAGTCTGTGGGTAATGCTCATGTCAAATGGTAGCGTTAACAGGTGAGACTAAGAATTATTGCGTAGTGGGTTGCAACAAAATTATCCCTCCCTTTTTGGATAAAAACCTTGCAATTATTTTGTGTTAAGTATGTTACTTCAATACTAGATTTGTTTAAACACAAGATTAGGGAGACATCTTACAAAAGAGATGTAGGTACCAGAGGAGAACAACTCGCCGTAAAATTTTTGAAAAAGAGTGGATATAAAATTTTACAGAGAAATTACCGGTGTAAACTTGGGGAAATAGATATTGTTTGTTACGATCACGGTACTATCGCATTTGTGGAGGTCAAGACGCGGTATTCCGATACCTACGGCCCACCGGAACTCTCTGTTACAGAGGCTAAAAAGAGGCAAATTGTAAAGGTTGCCTTGCATTATGTTGCAGAAAAGAAGATAGAAGGCGTAGATTGCCGATTCGATGTGGTTTCTATCTTCCACACGCCGATGAAAAAACAACCTGAAATAACGCTTTTTAAAAATGCCTTTACCAAAAATGATTCAATCCCTTCGAGGATATAAAGTATAAAGATGATAATTGATACCCATGCCCATCTGGATTTCCCGGATTACAAATCCGATCTGGACTCCGTCTTGATTCGCGCAAAGGAAGCTGATGTGGGATGTATTATAAATGTGGGTACAAATCTTTCCGCAAGTAAAAAAAGCGTTACTTTAGCTCATCAATTTAATAACGTATATGCCAGCATTGGGATACATCCCCACGATGCCATGAAGGTTTCCGAACAAGACTGGAATGCCCTTGAATCTCTGGTTAAGGAATCGAAGGTCATAGCGATCGGTGAAACGGGGCTTGACTACTATCGTAATCGCAGTCCTCATGAAGACCAGCAGCGTATATTTCGTAAACATCTTGCCCTGGCTAAAGCCCACAACCTGCCGGTAATTATTCACTCACGCGATGCCAGTAGCGACTGTCTGAAGATATTGGAGGAATACAAAAACGGCACGCTCAAGGGCGTGGTGCATTGTTTTAGCGGGACGAGGGAAATCGCAAAGAAGTGCATAGAATTGGGATTGTATATATCTTTTGCAGGGCCGATTACCTTTTCGAATGCTCAAAACTTGCGAGAGGTTGCGAAATCGGTCCCCGTTGAAAGGCTTCTTTTAGAAACGGATTCTCCTTTTTTGTCTCCTCAGCCAAAGAGAGGTGAGCGCAATGAGCCTTCCTATTTATCGTACATTATTCCTGTGCTGGCCGATATCTACGGTTTGTCCGTGGATGATATTAAACGGATTACCACCTTTAATGCCTACAAATTGTTTGGTATTGGCGAGCCTGAGCAGGAAGGAAGGATTGCTTATGCCATCCGAAATTCATTATACATAAATCTTACCAATCGGTGCTCGAATGTGTGCGACTTTTGCATGAGAGAAACCTATCCCATTGTGAAAGGCCATAATTTAGGATTGAAGAAAGAACCAACCGCAGAAGAAGTAATACAGGCTATAGGAGACCCCGGTAAATACGATGAAGTTGTCTTTTGTGGATACGGTGAGCCGACAGAACGGCTGGATGAGTTGATAACTACAGCAAAATTTCTGAAATCGAAGGGGAAGCGTATCCGATTAGACACAAATGGTCACGGAGACCTGATCAATGGAAGGCCTATTATTCCCGAATTGAAAGGATTGATTGATACTATCTGCATCAGTTTGAATGCCGAGACTGCCGAGAAATACGAAGAGATATGCAAACCAATTTTTGGGGAAAAGGCATATCCTGCCCTGATTCAATTTATTAAGGATGCAAAACAGGTTATTCCCAACGTGCAGGTTTCCATTGTGGAATCACCCGATGTAGATACAGAAATATGCAAAAAGATAGCCGAGGAGTTGGGTGTTGATTTCAGGGTAAGAAAATATAATGTGCTTGGTTAATTTAAAGATATGTTACGAAAAGCGACTATAGACGATATAGAAAAGATATACAAACTCATCAACGACTTTGCAGCTAAAAATGTGATGTTGCCGCGTTCGTTGAGTGAACTGTACGAGAATATCAGGGATTTTTTTGTGTTTATTCAGGATGATACCCTGGTGGGCTGTGCGGCGCTCCATATTTTCTGGAAAGACCTTGCGGAGATAAAATCAGTTGCTGTGCTGGAAACCACTCAACGAAAAGGAATCGGCAGGAAACTGGTGAGGGTGTGCATACGGGAGGCGCGTAAACTGCGTATCGCAAAAATGTTCGTCCTTACGTATGTGCCTGAGTTCTTTGAGAAATGCGGGTTCCGCAGGGTTGAGAAAGAAACCCTACCCCATAAGATATGGTCCGAATGCGTAAAATGCCACAAGTTTCCCGACTGTGGAGAAATCCCTCTGATTCTTGAACTGGGCAAAAACGGTAAATAATGTATTGCTTGACGTTTTAATGTCTTATTGATATTTTACTAAGGTATTTCGCTAATCTAATTTTTGGTGTTTTTGCGATTAAACCGTGCTCAAAGAAAAGGAAAATATAGGGTTTAAAGGTGGTTTTAATCTCCTGGACACCTATCCGTTAAGATTTTGCAACATTATAGAAAAAATCTCTTCGGATGGCATTCCTGAAGTATTTGAATTTCGTGTTCCTGATCAAAAGATTCAACATGTTATCGTGAATCTGTGTCCTACCGAACCATGGGCATTACCTAACTGGGTAATCCTTGAACACAAGACCGCTGCCTTCCTCAACAAGCTCAAAGAGATAAAAACACGTTACTTTCCAGAGGCTAGATACTATATAGCTATAAATAAAAAAGAAGACGAACCTGTTTCTGCGGTAAAGGATTACGCATGCAATGCCGAATGGATGAAGGTTTTTGCGGTAGATGCAAAATATCCTCAAGACGACCCCGTCATTCTTTCAAAGGTTGTTTTAGATATTGAAATGGATTTCGGCCGGGATACAACGACTCAGGGTGTGTTGATTCTGGATGCGCAAACGGTATCGGCTATTTATGAAAATTGTATGGTGGGGAATACGGTTGATTCGCGTTTTATTGCCCTTTCAGGCACAGGCTTGAAGGAGAATGAGATTATCAAGGTACAACTGGGGACGTCTCTTGAAAAAATACTCCGGAATAGGATCAAAGAGTCCGGGAAATATCGCGTGTTTGTAAACGGTCCTTTACACGGCAGGGAGATAACGGATTTATCACAGAAGATGGATTGGTCTATCAACAATATTGTGGTTTTAGAGGAACTGGACCAGAAGGTAATGTTTCCTATGTTCAAATCGGATGAGTTAGTATTGACCACAAACGTGCTTGGAGAATTGAGGCGGTGCGTCTATTGTAATTTTTGCGATGACATTTGTCCCGTGGATTTAGAACCGGCGCTCTATTATCACAGTTACAAGAGAGGTGAAAAGCATAAGGCGCGCCTCTATAACCTGGAAAAGTGTATTGAGTGCGGATTGTGCAGTTTCATCTGCCCGTCTAAATTAGAACTCTTACAGATCATCAAGGAATGCAAAGAAACTATGGGAAGGAAAACCACAGAGCGGTAATGATGGGTTCGCTTAACCCATCCTACCTTTCTCTCGTAAGGAGGAGATTATATGTCAACAAAGTCTTTTAAAGAAAAGGTTCATTCCTACATTACAAAAGATATAAAGATATGTGGTGGTGAACCAACTATAAAAGGAACAAGGATATCTGTCAGATTAATAGCGGAATATGAGAATGCAGGAAAAAATGCCGACGAGATTGTGGCTATGTATCCACATATAACCCATGCCCAGGTACATGATGCCCTTTCCTATTATTACGATAATAAAGAAGAGATTGACCGCTTTATACTAGAAAATAGTGAGGAATATTTGAGAACAAAGTATAAAGGGTCACCATGGCTGAAATAAAGCTATATCTGGATGAAGATGTTTCTCATACAGCAGCGGTGGTGCTCAGGAGTAGAGGATACGACGTTGTAAGCGCTCATGAAGTCGGGATGAGGGGCAAGTCAGACGATGAACAATTATGTTACGCTATTAAAAATGAAAGAACCTTTTTGACGTTTAACGCAAGACATTTTGTGCCATTAACAGAAGCGTTGTATGAAGAACGACGTGAACATTTTGGGATTATAATCTCTAAACAGGTGAGTTTGTCAGAAATAATAAGATTAGCGGTAAAAATGTTGAATGTATGTAAGGTTTCTGATCTAAAAAATTCTTTAATATGGTTGCAAAGTTTTAAGTAGTATCTGTTGCATTTCCGTTAAATTTCGATAATAACGTATAGACATGAAAAATATCCTAAAACCATTGGAGCCTATTTTAAGTAAGAGTCTCGACAGGGTGGAATCATTTATTCACACCCACCCGAAGGTCGATTTTCTTTTTGGCGCCATTTTTAGCGCATTTGACGGCCTTCTCCGCAGTGCCAAGGAAACAACTCAGACACAACCCTTTATCCGAAACAATTATGATGTGAAAAGGTTTATGGGGGCCGTGCTTGTGGCATTGGTTATTGGATGGGTGCTTCCTGCCCTGTATTTTTTTGGGTGGCAATGCGTTGTATCCAAACTGCTGGTTTCGTTTATTATTGGCGTGTTTGTTGTTGATGTGCTCTGGGCTATTATCGCGCGGGAGGATCATATCAGTGAGGGTGGATTTGTTTCGTGTCTCCTTATTCCCGCAATATTACCGCCGCAATCGCCCCTTTGGTTAGTGGGCCTGGGAGCGGCGCTGGCCATTCTATTTAGAAATGTGCTGGGCGGTGTTGGGAATAATCTTGTGAATCCTGCCCTGTTCAGTCGTTTGTTTTTAACGATATGTTTTCCGTCTCTCCTGGTTACGGGCTATCAAATGCCATTTGTGGGCATGCCAGACCTTCATTCGTTTCGCTATGGACTCGATGCCGTAACTCACGCTACACCGTTGACGGCATTCAAGACAAATGGCGAAGTGGTATCATATCTTTCACTCTTGGTGGGGACATCGGGTGGTTCTCTGGGTGAAACGTGCCGGCTGGCGTTGATATTGTCAGGGTTGTGGCTAATCAAAATCAGGGTGGTGAATTGGAGGATACCCGTATCCTATCTGGGGAGTGTGCTTATTTTTTCCGTGTTTTTGTCGTTAATTATGGGTAAGGCAGTGGCTCCTCCATTATTCCAGATACTGAGCGGTGGGTTAATTTTGGGCGCTTTTTATATGGCAACTGATCCAATAACGACGACGTATAATCAGGCTGCAAAATGGATATATGGCGCCGGGTGCGGGTTCATCACCGTGCTCATAAGGGATTTTACCACGTTGCCCGAAGGGGTGATGTACTCAATATTGCTCATGAACCTTCTAGCCATACCAATTCAATCTTTGATGTTAAAAATAAAGTATCGTATTTGATTTATTTGCGCTCATGGAAGAATTAAAAAAAATTATACTCCGTATAGCTTCAATCATTTTGATTACCTTTTTGCCCTGTGCGGGTCTTCTCATGGTATATTTTTATACAGCCCCCAAAATTGCCGAATACTATGATATAAAAGAGAAACGCGCTGTTCTGGATATTTTTAAACTACCATATCGTACCATAGAAAAAAGACTGCTGGGTTTTACCTTCAAGAGCTTTGACAAAAAGGATATTCGTGAAGTCTTTAAGAAAAACATAACGGTAGAAGAACCCCAAAAACCGTCCTGGGAAATTCAGCCCGCAGGTGCACAAACAGCCGCAGAGAAGCCGAAGAGTGGAAAAAGATTGTATAAGTATGTGAAGGACGGAAAGCTTCAGGGCGTCGGATTTGTAGAATCAAAGCTGGGATACGGTTACAATAAGTCAAGTATCATGTCGCTTTTCATTTGCATAGAACCGGACATGGAAACACTAAAAGGCATTGAGGTGCTGGATCATAGTGAAACACCTGGTTTAGGCGGCAGAATTACAGAAGAACGGTTTAAAAACCAATTTGCAGGTAAGAAAATGCGACCTAAAATAATAGTGGTCAAGGGTAGAACGGCTGAGGGCAATAATGAGGTTGATGCGATTACCGGCGCCACCAACACAAGCAGAGGGATCGAGTCATTTCTCAATGACGCCATGAAAGAATTCTGGGAAGGGCAAAAGGAGATTGCATGGTAGTGTTAAAACGAAACATACGAAAGATTTCTAAGTACTTCATGAGGGACAATCTCATCCTAACGGCAGGCGCCGGACTTGGATTTTGTTCTTCTCTGGCGGTAACGAATAAACTGGAAAATTCCCTGACCATGGGAATCGGCGTAACACTTGTAACTGCCGGTAGTTTTTGCCTGGTCTATCCTTTCAAAAAGCTGATATCCACAGCAGGGACACATCATAAGATTTCACTTTTAATGATTATTGTATCCGTCTTTGTGGCTATCTTTGGATTTTTTGCACAGGCATTTGTACCCGAAATTACAGCCAACATAAAGGCATATATTGACCTTATTACCACCAACTGCATCGTGCTTGCTGTAATCTCAGAGGGATTGACGGTGGACTTCTGGGAAGCACAGAGGAAGATTTTTAAGGCATGTGTTGGATATTCCTTAGCCCTGGTCTTGCTTGCGTTTTTGCGGGAGCCTCTGGGTTTTGGAACAATTTTAGGTTTCCCTGTGTTTTCGGAGACATTCCCACGGGTCGTCCTTATGGTCACGCCGGTAGGCGGTTTCTTTGCGTTGGCAGCCTTTAGGCTCCTCTTGCGTCCCTTTCTTATTAAAACTGGAATTGTATGTCCGGAAGCCTCCGCGTGCGAATGTGCATCAGCCACAAATGGTGGGTCTCCATTACCTAAAGCCCGTCCAAAGGTGGGAATATCCATGACGTCTTTAATAGTTTTAGGGTTGGGCGTCTGCCTGTTTATCAGCATGATCATACACATAAAAACAATTCCCACCATAAATCATTATTACATCATCCTTCTTCCCGTTTTACTCAATGCCCTTTTCTTTGACGGGATTGTGTTAAGTAAACTTCTCGGAATATGTCCCTTATTGAATAAATCGCGTCAAATCGATGCGGCATGGAAGATGGGAATTGCCGTAATTATCGTAATGACATTATCCACATCATTAAACTGGGTGGTATATAATGGTGTCCTGGTCAAATGCAGTGACTTTCTGTCCCGTTATTCCTCACTTCCTATACGATTGGAAAAGATTTTCTATCTGACGGTCTTTATCGTTACCATTGCCGTCTTTGTGCAAGTATTGAGCGTGTTGCTGAGAAAATTTGCGAAGAACGTATACGAGCAGATGGGGCAGTTTTTAGAATTGATTACGGTCAATTGCATTGTCCTTGCCAGCGCCACATTCACCATTCCTACAGGGGCAAAGTTTCTGATTACTACCACGACGGCATTTGGGTACGGGCTTCACTGGATGATGGTCGTTGTGTGGCTTGCCCTGTTAAGACGGCAGCGCCTGGTCGTTCCAACTAATGCCTGGGATGAAGACACTGTCGCAATTCTGATTTTGGGTATAATGGCCGCAATCTTTACCGGAATTGGGATGATTCATATTTTTTGAATTGTAGGGGGTTGACAATAAATAATCTGAACAAGTTTGTTGTCCTACACTTTGAAGATCAGGCGCTTCGACAGGCTCAGTACAGGCACTGTCAGGGCTAAAGCCCAATTCAGATAAGACCGTCACTAACCCCAGCCTTAAGGCTGGGGTTAGTGGGTACACGTCCTACCGGGGCTTTAGCCCTGATGGCACAGCAACCTGTCTACGAGTGGACTCGCTCAGGCAGGCATGAAGTTGTTCATGTTATTTATTGTCTATCCCTAGGTGCAATCTTATGAAAACTGTAGAAGTGAAAAAAGAAGAAGATTTGAAGAATGCTAAGAACATTAAAGTTGAGAAAGTATTAAAAAGTATCGAAAAGAAGCTTGGAGAAAAACAATGACCATTCCTCTCGTCCTCGGCGCCGGAATTCTTGCCTTACTGGTATTGCTCCTGAGCATATTCAGCGAAGTCGTATACCAGTTCTTCGGTCGTGGCGAGAAACGCAAACTTGTCGTATTAAGCGACGATGAATACAGGAAAGAACTCGATATCGAGGGTGGGGAAAGGCTTTTATCTCTGCTTCAGAACAGGGGGTTTAACATCCCTGCTGCCTGCGGGGGTATGGCTACCTGTGGTCAGTGTAAGGTAAAACTCCACACAGATGTTGGAACATATACATCAGTAGAGACGCCTCATTTCGATATGAAGACAAGAGAGGCTGCCAGAAAATATTTGGAGGAGGGAGCCGGTGATGGATACGTGCGACTGGCATGTCAGGTCAGGGTTGAGAAGGACGTGAGTCTGTATCTACCCAAAGATACCTTGCACGTTAAAAAATACACAGCCCGTGTTATTAAGAAAATACCCATTACCAGCGATAAGATGGAGATGTGGCTAAAACCTTCAAAACCCATTCAATACAAGCCAGGTCAATATATCCAGCTTGCCATTCCAGATGATTTTGCAGAAGAACATTATAAAAAATACGGGAATTTGATTAAGGAGGCATGCCAGAAATTAGGAAAAGAGTTCGTTCCGTATGTGCCAGGCACCACGCTGTACAGGGGATATTCCCTTGCCTCTACAGAACCCGATCTATTAAAACTCATCGTTCGCATGGCTCCGGTAGATGCATGCATGCCTCTGGATAAGGGGGGACCTCCTTGCATAGGGCCTAGTTGTATTCATAATTATATTCAGGAACAAAACCTGTGGAATTTTTTCTTGGGTGAAAAGATACGCTTCACGGGTCCGTATGGTCATTTTATGTTGAAGGAGCAACCGCATACCGCCGTATTTGTTGCCGGTGGAGCGGGTTTGGCGCCCATACTGGCGGTTATGGAGCAATGGTTTCAAGAAGGCCGGCAGGACAAGGCCATATTTTTCCTGGGTGAAAGACGATTCCAGGATATTCCAACGGTCTATTTACCCAAGTGGTTAAAGTGGGAACGAACGAATCCCAATTTTCAATTTGTACCGGTGCTTTCCGGGGCATTTCGCGGCGATAATCCTGCCGAGATGAACGACGTGGACAAAAAATGTTTTTATAACGTTTCTGAGGCGGACAGGCAGATTATCAAAGAACAGGGGCTTGTGGACGAACAGGGAGACCAGTGGAAGGGCCAGGTCGGATTTATCGGGCCGCTCCTGAGAAAATATCTATCGCCTGATCCAAATATCGCATTTTATCTCTGTGGGCCTGCGCCCATGACGGTTACCGTCATTGATTCAGCTGCTAACACACTGAATTTGAAAAAAGAAAATGCCCTCTTTGATGACTTTACCGGCACTTTGACCCCTTCTGTTGACCTCCTCTACCAGAAACTCGAAATCAAAGAAAAGATGTCTGGTTTGAACATACCCAATGCCGATAAGCTCATCGAAAAGGTCGGTAACATCCTCATTATCCAGTTGATATTGAAGGATAAGATCGATGCAAGCTACGATTTCCTTAAACAAGTAAGAGAAATACTTGACAGATCACCACAAAAATTAGAATCACTTCTTCTTTCCTATAAGAGCTAATTCCTAAAAACAAATCACGAAGACGCGGAGCGTCAGGTATTGCGTTCCCACGCATAGCATGGGAACGAGTTGATTTTCTGATTCCCCTCTTGAGAGGGGCAGGGGTGTGTTCTTCCTTGTTTCCATGCCCTGCGTGGGAATATCA
>Ga0209212_1002198_pt1 | contig 28590 bp, 27 predicted proteins | sample RifGroC2_FD_183996 | JGI IMG/M metagenome (GOLD analysis project Ga0209212, IMG submission 183996) | Groundwater microbial communities from Rifle, Colorado, USA - Groundwater C2 (SPAdes) (version 2) | ecosystem: Environmental > Aquatic > Deep subsurface > Groundwater | place: Rifle, Colorado... | reverse complement strand
TTTAACGCTATAGAAATTTTAAAAGAGGACGTAGAAAAAATAAAGAATGAGCCTAAAAAATTAAGTTAACCGCTGTTTAAAAGCTTCATACATAATAATTCCAGCCGAAATACTCAAGTTAAGCGACTCCACTTCTTCATTCATTGGAATTTTTACAAATTTATCCGCTTGATTTGCCAGTTTATCAGAAATTCCTTCCGCTTCAGAGCCAAAAAGAATCGCTGTAGGCTGCTTATAATCAATTTCATGGTATAAAGCCTGTTTTTTATCATCCCCGACTTTTGTCGCCAAAAACTGGAAATGCCCATATTTTTCTATTTCCTGCCTAACATTCTCTATTTTTTCAAAAGAAACTACAGGGATTTTCCATAAATTAGCCGCGGAGGACCTTACAACTTTAGGATTGTAAATATCTATACATTCTCCGGTCAATACAATTCCCGAAAAATTTGCTGCTTTTGCTGTCCTGATAATTGTTCCCAGATTGCCGGCATCCTTTATGTTTTCCAGAACTATTATTAAAGGATTTTTTTCTTTAAACAAATCTTCTAAAACAAACTTTTTTTGATAAGCAACAGCAACAATTTCAGGTGGAGTTTCAGTTGTGGAAATCTTTTTCAGGATTTTTTCATCTACAAAATAAATTTTTTCTTCAGGAAGATTTAAAGAATTTATTTTTGAACTTCTGTCTATAAAAATATTTTTAATTTCAAGTCCCCAGCTCAAAGCTTCTTCAACCCCTTTAAGTCCTTCTATTAAAAACATGCCTGTCGCAGCCCTGTTTTTTTTCTGGTGAAGAGCTGTTGTTTCTTTAATTATAGGATTTTGAAGACTTGTAATTTGCTGCATTAATAAACTTACCCTATTGCCTGCTTCTGGTAGTTTTCGAGCCAAATTTTTTCCTGCTCGGTTAAAAGATCCTTATCAATTAAATTATCATCAAGTTTAGCTTTTGTCAGCGATTTTATTTCCATTTTGCCGTTTTGTTCGATAATACTAACGGTGTTTTCTATTCTGACACCGCCCCATTCATCACAATAAAGTCCCGGCTCTATTGTAAAACACATGCCGGATAAAAGCTTCGTTTCGGAAGCTTCAGAAGGTCCAAGACGAGGAGGAGATTCATGAACCGAAATTCCTACCCCATGTCCTGTTCCATGAGAAAAATTAAACCCTTCGGGCTTCTCTTGATTAATAATTTCTCTAACTTCTTTGTCTATATCAAATCCTGTTGTATTTTCTTCAAGTTCAAAATTTATTCCATGCAGAAATGCTTTTAAGACTCGGGTGTAAATTTCTTTTTGTTTGCTATTGGCAAAAGTTTCTTTATCTTTTGCAAGGAAAGTCCTTGTAATATCAGTTGCATAGCCTCCTTCAAAATACGCTCCGCAATCTAAAAGCACTAATTCGCCTGATTTTATGAATTTTTCAGGATCGGCTTTTGTATAGTGAATAAAAGCAGTATTTCTTCCGCTTGCAACAATAGGCTCAAAACTCAAACCAAAAGCACCTTCTTCGGAAAACAGGCTTTTAACTTTATCCGAAAAATCTTTTTCAGATATCTGTCTTCCGTGCTCAAGATTCTGATTAAGCCAACAAATAGCCCTGTTTACAACGATATCTGTTTTTAAAAAACATTCATAAAAATGCTCCAGTTCCTGCCTGTTTTTTACTGCTTTCATTTGAGCTATTGAGCTTTCTTTAATCTCAACGAGCTTATGATTCAGCCTTTCAAGCTTTCTGCAATCGTGTAAATTCATTGAATTTAAATCATATCCGATATTTATCTGCTCATGGATTTTTTCTAAATCTTTTGAAAAATCCGCATCTTCATTTTCAAAAACAAATTTATTGCCTAATTTTTCTCTTATTTCAGGAGTAATTTTTCTTAAATCAGTAAAAATAAAGCATTTTTCGGAATTAATTAAAGCTTTTGTCTTAAAGCTCGAGCTGTAAGAAATTTCGTTCCCTCTTAAATTAGTGAGATAAGCTATTTCTTCTAATTTGGTAACCACAAGAACATCTATATAGTTTTTATGATTATTTTTAATGATTAATTTGAGCTTTTCTTCAGCCGACATGCCGGAAATTTCATTGGGAATAAGCCTTAATTCGGATACTTTTTTAGTTTTCAACTTGTCTGCAGCTTCTATAACAGGATCAACATCAAGCTCTTTAATAATTATATTTTTTTTAGAAAGAACATCCAAAAGTTTTCTAAACCCGCCGCAGCTTATTTTCTTTGAAACTATACCAACTTTAGCTATATGATCAGACAATTCCGCAATCTTTTCATAAAGAGCCGTCTGGGGAGACTTGTCCATGCCGACTTTTACGACTGTTATTAAACTTTTATTAACTTCTTCGTCTGCCTGAAGGTGATAACGTCCGTCCACAAACAAAAATATATCGGCAGGAGTGATAATCACATCCCCTGTAGACCCTGAAAACCCTGTTAACAAATACCTTGCATTATCATCCAAAGCCACATATTCGTTTAAATATTCATCTGTTGAAAAAACAATAAGAATATTTAATTTTTCTTTTTTCATAAAAAGGCGCGTTTTTTCAATTAGAGCTTCTCTATTAATCATTTTTATCTTCCTTAATTTTAGGGTGTCAAGGGGGGTAGCTCAAAAAATATTTTAAATTACTTACCTACTTATTTTATAAACAAAATCAGACAAATTAAATCATTCATATTAATAACAATAATAATAAAATATTATAAGGATTTATGGATTGAGCAGGGTATTAATCTATGTTAAAATCAATATATCTTTATAATAAAATTTGCCGGATTTAATTTTTTAAAAATAAATAGGAGATGATAATGCAAAAAGGTTTTACTCTTGCAGAAACTCTCATTACTATGGCAGTAATAGGAGTAATAATGGCTTTATCAATTCCTGCCGTTATTCAATCAACAAATGATACAACACCTTTATTCAAAAAAGCTTATAATAGCGTAGAAGAAGTTGTTAGCGATCTTATAAATGATACAACTCTGTATCCGACAGGCGAATTTACTGATGGTACATTCTGTAACAACTTTTTTTCAAAAATAAATACTATAGGCTATGCTAACGCAAACTGTGTAAATACCTTTGTTGATGCAATTCCCGGAACTCCTGTCGCGACAACGACTAATGCTATGAGATGGTATGATGTTCAAAATGATTTTGATATTGCTCAATGTGATGGAGCTGCGGGTGGAGGAGGAACTACAGGCATTGATACAAGTACAAATACTTGTATCAAGATAAGTATTGATGTAAATGGCGCTAACAAAGGCGCAAACACTGCTGGTGCGCAGGCAAACAGAGATATTTTTACAGTATATATTACTAAAGTGGGTAAAATTCATGTTAAAAGCCTTCCTGCAGCTACTTATGCAAATACTTATGATGAAGCATATATTCTTCAGCATTAAGATATAAAAAAGGAAATGATAATGCAAAAAGGTTTTACTCTTGCAGAAACTCTCATAACTATGGCAGTAATAGCTATAGTTATGACTATATCAATTCCTATGGTTATGGTATCAACAGATGATGTTAAACCTTTGTTTAAAAAAGCTTATAAAACAGTAGATACTGTTGTTAATGAGATTATAAACGATTCGGCCTTTTATCCGAACGGCTTATTTACCAATAATACTTTTTGTAATAATTTCTTTTCAAAATTAAGTACTATCGGCTATGACCCTAATAACTGCTCAAATACTTTTGTTTCTGTAGTGCCGGATCCAACGATACCTATAGTAGGGGTTTCTGTTGCTACAACATCTAATGGTATGCAATGGTATAGTGTTGAAGATGATTTTGAGGTTGCTAATTGTGATAATATGGCTACAGGCATTGATGTCAGCAGGTCTTGTATAAGGATTTATGTTGATGTTAACGGCGTAAATAAAGGCAAAAATACAAATATAAATGGTGCTGGGTATTTACCGGATATTTTTCTCATATATGTCACTGATACAGGTCAGGTTGCTGTTGAAACCAGCACTATGAATACATATGATGAAGCATATATGCTTGAGCATTAAAATATAGCCTAATACAGCATTTTTCCGTCATTGAGGACTTTTGCTGTGCAATTTAATCCGGCTCTATAAGGAGCAGCACCATCAACGGCAGGGCAATCAGGAGCAGCAGGTGGTCCCATTCCGCTGGGATCAATCATTTTGGGGTCGCCGTCGGGAACAACATAATGTTTGGATACATAAAACCTGAAAATATCTCTACCAAACTGGTTTGGTCTTTTAAATCCGTTTACATCTACAAAAATCCAGCCGCAGCTTGCTGCAGCATACGCTCCCCAAGAAGGATTATATTCAAAAACATAGTTTTCCATACAAGATGCACCCATCATACGAGTATGAAATGCAAACAGCATCCCATCGTTTAAAATCGCTATTGAAGAACAACCTTCACTCATATCAAAACAGGCAGGCTCCAATATATCTATTCCCGGCATTCCTGTCGTTACATCTCCGTTAATATTGGTATAATTTGCAGACCAGCAGTCTGTTTTAGAAGCAGCACCTTTATCACACATTTTGGTAACTTTTAAATATGGCAAATATGCATTTCTAAAGTCATCTGCGGCAGTTGCAGATGAGGCAGGCCAGAAAGCTTCCATTGTACCACCATTACTTGCTTTAATACGTTCTGTAGCATAAACAATCTCTCCATAAGCTTTTTTGGCTCCTGCTACGTATTGGTTGTTCTGGGCAGGGCTGCCTGACATATAAGTTCCAATTGTTAAAGTCGCCAACGTGCCTATTATAGCGCAAGCTATAACAACTTCCGCAAGAGTAAAAGCATTTTTATTTTGTTTTTTCATTTTTTATAAATCCCTGTAAATTTCTTTACGGTGTTTAACATCAAGAAAAAGAATAAGTAATTTATTGTCATATTGCCTAAAGATGATTCTATACTTACTCATCTTTTCCGAACACTTCTTCGTAACTTAAAGTTCTTCCTGCCTTAACATCTTCATCGACTTCAGGGGCATTTTTAAGAGCTTCGCTTATTTCTTTAAATCGTTTTTGTTCAAGATATTCAATAAAATTCAACGCTTCCACAGCTTCAAATTCATCGATTAATTGGATTTTTTGTTGTAATTTTTCTTTTGCTGTACTCATAGTAAGCATCCTTTTATTTTCTAATTATTAGTTTAATCATAACATATCGGGTAAGCATACTAAAGTATTAATAATTCATAGCACCTTCGGTGAGGACTCTTCCTGCACAACCTTCACCATTTTGAACATTAGCAGAAGTTTGATCGCAATATAAAGAATAGTCTGTCCGACTACCTTCAAGACCTGTTGGAATAATTTTATCTTTTGTTATATCAAAAGTAAAAATATCTTTGCCAAATATGTTTGGACCCTTAATCCCATTTACATCAAGATTAATCCAACCACAAATTGAAGTAACGCCCATATATGTATAATCACAAGCTCCAGCTGTGCCTACAATTGCTGCTGTAACTAAAATTCCATCTGCTAAAACAAATCCACTAAAAATGCCTGAATTAGGATCATCAATAAATGTTAAATCATTAAGCATTCTTATATCAGCCTGCGCATTAAAACACCCGTCACTAACTGAGTTACCCGCAGTACAGATTTTATTGCATTCTAATATGCTGCAATACTTTGTTACTATCTCATCAGAATCGGGAAAAGCCTGTATCAAAGTCCCTGCATTGTTTGTCATAATTTGGCTTGTAGCTGTGTCCAGAACTCCATAAGTTTTTTTTAGTCCGGCAACGTAAGCGTTCTTATTGGTTCTTTGTGTCATTGAGGGTATTGTCAAAGCCATTACTGTTCCCATTAAAACTAAAGTTATCAGGATTTCCGACAACGTAAAACCTTCCCTGTCTTTACGAGGAGAGATGAAGGCTCGACATGGCAATCTAAAAATATTTTGTTTCAGCATTTTTTATACCTTTTATATCTCTTTAATAATTCATAACGCCCTCTGTGAGGACTTTTGCACCACAATTTTGACCATTCATAAAATTAACGGAAGTCGTGCTACATCTGTCAAGAACAACGGCTGAGGCAGTGCCTGGTGCACCACTTGGTAATATACCATTATATTTTGTCAAAACAAACTCAAATATATCCCTGCCTGCCACATTGGGACCTTTAAGTCCATTAGTATCTACATATAGATATCCGCAACCTTCTGGATTATTTCCATTTCTGGTATATAGAACATGGGCACAAGTCCAGCTAAAAGTTCTAAAAGCAATAGTCATTCCATTGCTTAAAATAGCCCTATCAAGAGTATTTGTATCAACCCAACTATTTGTACCTTGTAATGTTTTCCACGAATTGGCAAAACATTCTCCCGGATTTAGGTTAGCAAGGCATACTTTTATAAAAGGCATTTTCTGTCCAAAAACATTAGCATATGTATTAGGTCCGGTAAAAGTCCATGCAAAAGTACCGCTATTGTCGGCCATTATTTCACTTGTAACTGTTTTAAGGATTAAAGTAGCTTTCTTTAGACCGTTAGTAAAGTTTTTTTTGTTTGTTATTGTTACCATAGAGGGCACTGTTACAGCAGCTATTATTGCCAGAACCGCCATCGCAATAAGAAGTTCCGTAAGTGTAAAACCTTTTTTTGTTTTTGTGAAAAATCTCATAAATTCTCTTTCCCAAACTTACTATATATTTAAGTTTACCAAATTTTTCAGTCTTTTGCATTAATATTAAAAAACAAAATTATTAAAAAGCCGCCTTATAAGGCGGCTTTTTAGGTATTTAATTAAAGTTTTAATTATCTTCCGAGGTTTACAATAGTATCCATAATCTGGTTTTGAACTGAAAATGCCCTGCTGTTTGCTTCAACAGCTTTTTGAGCAAGAATCATAGCCGCAAATTCGTTTGGAAGGTCAACGTTAGAGGCTTCAAGGCTTCCGGCATCAATGGAACCAAGACCGCCCGCGCTTCCTATCGCAAAGGTTGGAGTTCCTGCTGCTGCGTTAATAGAGAACATGTTTCCTCCGATGGATTCAAGTCCTTTAGGGTTAATTACTTGCGCAAGCTGAATTTGTAATTGTGCGGGATCAACAACCGCTCCGGCTGTTTGAGTTAGATCAGTGCCTGTAATTTCCTCACTGCCTGATGAAGTATATTTTAAACTTCTTGTAGTGTCACCCGGCAAAGTTGTTACAGTAAGTCTTGCTCCGTTTGAATATGTAATTTCAAGAGCACCATTATTGCTTATAGAAAAAGCCGTTGCTTTGAAAGTATTAGGTAATTCAGGACCGGTAGTGGCTGCTTCACTTATATCAACTTTTGGAGTATCGGTCATTGCAAGTGTTGTATATGGACCACCTCCTTGCACAAAGCCGGCATCAACTGCAAAAGTGCTTGTGCCATTTGCAAATACTAAAGTATCTGGTCCTGATATTACTATTTTATTTGCAGTGGCATCATAAGTTGCTGTGCCACCCGGTGATAATTGAGCCTGAATAGCAGCAGCCACGTCGTCATAAGTATCAGCACCGCCGACTGTAACAGCTACAGGACCAGCGCCGTTAACATCTATGGTAAAATTTCCAGGATCAGGAGCGGGAGCAACAAATGCCACACTTGTATAAGAAGCATTTAGTCCTACAGCTGTTGCAAAGTTACTTGTATCATCAGCCAAAGCTACTGTATCAGGACCTGTTATTACCAGTTGATTTGATGTATTTAATGACGCAACATTAGTTGAATTAAATGGAGCTGACCCCATAGTTGAATTGATTTTACCTATTACATCCTGAATGGTATCGGTATCTTCAACTGCAATTGTCTGAGGACCGATACCTGCAATATCAATTGTAAAATTACCCGGTGTTATATTTGTGGCTCCGCCGGCAATAGTATTTGTTTCTGTAAGAACTAAAGAAGTAGGCATTTTTACGGTAGTAGTTCCTCCTGTTGAACTTGTTATATCAGAAGTTCCCACAACTTTTAAACCTTTAGGGTTAACAATATTTCCTTCAGAATCTGCAGAAAAGTTACCGGCTCTTGAAAGTAATGTTCTACCAGTGGGATCCATAAGTGTGAAGAAACCTTCTCCCTGAATATTTAAGTCAGTATTTCTTCCGGTAGTTTGAATAGAGCCTCTTCCGAAATTTTTGCTTATTTCGCTGATTGTAACACCTAAGCCGACTTGTTTAGGGTTAGTTCCTCCGGTTGTTGCCGTTGGAACGCTTCCTGAAGAAAGAGTGTTAGAAAAAATGGTTTCAAAACTGATTTTGCTTGATTTAAATCCAACAGTATTAATGTTTGCAATATTATCCCCGATTACATCTAACATTGCCTGATTGTTCGTAATACCGGAAATTGTTGTAAATAATGACATTGAAGCCTCCCCTTTATTATATTATTTTTAGAATTTTTTTATATTTTTTGTCATTCTGAACTGGTTTCGGAATGATAAACCTTAGTTATGAACCCGTATCTGCTTCTTTAACGCTTAAAATACTATTTATTGAGTATTCGTTTCCGTTTACTATAACACTTGCTCCGGTAGAGTTGATTTTTGCTTCACTTACTGTACCTAAAATTGTTTTTTCAGCGTCATTCGGATCAATTAAACTTACATTTTTGCCAATAAGAGAGCTTGCTTGCATAATTTGGTTAGAAGAAGCCAGAGATTTGTTAAGCTTTTGAAGTTCGCTGATTTGAGTAAACTGAGCTTGTTGAGACATAAATTGACTGCTGTCTGTAGGATTTAACGGATCCTGATTTTTCATTTGAGCCATTAATAATTGCAAAAATGCATCCTGCCCGAGTTCGCTAGTGCCTGTTGTTTTAGCTGATTTTTCAGCTTGTACTTTAGTTGTATTATTTGTTATATCAACTAAAGCGCTGGATGTATTTATGTAACCCATTGAAACCTACCCCGTTATACTTTATAATCAACTCTACCTGTACTCATAACCGGAGATTGTCCGGATAAAATATTTGATTCATTTGTTTCTATTTCTTCATCAAATTCATTTAATTTATTGTTTGAAAAAGTTGAAGTACTATCTTCTGAATGATTTTGTTTGTCAGAGTGATAGTTCATGTTTGATGTATTTGAATTTGCCTGTTCAAAATTCTTGGAATTTTGTTCTGAATTCATATTTTGATTTAATGAATTGGGCTCTTGAACATTAACAACCATTTTGCCTACGTTAATTCCTTGTTCAGCCATATTTTGTCTTAATATTTCAAGACCTTTATTTAAAATATCTTTAACTTGATGGTTTTCAGCAGTAATTTGAGCTGTTAAAACTCCGTTTTGAGAAACAAGATTAATATTTACTTTGCCAAGATTTTCCGGTTTTAAAATAATATTAACTTGGGATTTACCTGCTGAATCCGATGAAATTTTGTCTTTAAGTTGATTAAGTACAGAATTTTCAAGAGTTTGTGTTTGTTTTGTGTTTAAAATTTTGTCAAATTGAGAAGTTTTTTGAAGGTCAATTTTTTGTAAGTTATCTTCATTCGGCAAGGTAGTCTGATTTTGATTAATATTTGTTTTTAATTCCTGTTGATTTTGTTTTTGATTCTGGTTTTTGTCGTCAGAAGTCATTTTTGAGGAAGAATTATTGATTTCAACGTTTGTGATAACAGGTTTTGCATCCTGATTATTAATAGTTTCAGCCAATTTTTCAGAGACAGGTTTTAAAGTTTCAATCTGTGTCTGTTTAATTTGATTATTTAGTTTGTTTAAAACTTCTTCTGAAGCTAAAATTTCAGGTTTTTGAGTTTGTTTTATCTGTTGATCATTGATTTTTGCTTCAGTTTTTTTAAGTTCTTCAGGATTTATTTTAGCTACTTCAGGTTGATCTTCGGAATTTTCTTCTCCCACCTCAACCGGCTGTTTTTGTAAAAGGTTTTCTGCTTGTTTATTAATTATTTTTTCGTTTGCAATTTGCTTTTGAACATCTGTTAATTCTTCAGGGAGATTATTTTCTAAAGTATCAGTTGAGAGTTCGGCAATAATATTATTTTGTAATGAAACATTTGTTTTAGCAGTTTTATCCGATGTTATTTGCTGTTGTTGTTCTGTATTTGGAATTATATTGGCATTTATAATGTTATTTTGTCCAGCAATAATAATATTATTTGGATCTGTATTTTCGGTAACTTCGGTTTTAGTAATATTATTTATTTCAGAAACAGCTTCTTTTCTATCTTCTTTAGCCTCCGAAACGACTTCTTTTGCTTCAGCAGTTGCATCTTTTCTGTCTTCTTTAACATTAGAAACTGCTTCTTTTGCTTCAGAAATAATTTCTTTGTCTTTGGAAACAGTATCTTTTCTGTCTTCTTTAGCCTCAGAAACAGCTTTTTTAGCTTCAGAAATAATTTCTTTTCTGCCTTCTTTGGCTTTAAAAACGGCTTCTTTTGTTTCAGACAGCACTCTTTTTTTAATTGGAGTATCAATATTTTTGTTAGAATCCAATTTATTATAAAAACCTTCGTATTCGGATTTAAATTCTTTTGAATTAAAGTTTTTATTTTCGTTATGTTTTTCTAAATTCTTGTAAGAAAACTTTTCTGTTTTATCAAAAGAAAAATTATAGCTTTTATTGGCTGATTCAAAAACATTCAAAAACCCTGAACCATTATCTTTTGAACCATTTTTTTGAGCATAATCAGTGCTTTTGATATTAAAATCAAATTTAACAGTATCAATTAAATTTTTAATAGTCATTTTTTACCCTCAACAAAATAAATAAGTCCCCGAATTTTTTATCTCCGCTTCTCATATTTAGAATGAGTTTAACCCTATATCGCCGCCGCTTCGGGTTCCTCCTTCTTTTCCTGACATTTAGTCAGAAAAAGTGGAGTCCTTACCCCCGCTTCGCATACCTGCAAGTTGCTATTTCATCAATTATTAACATTTCATGTCTGTTTATGTTTTCTTTAAATTCTTCCAGTGCTTTCTCCTTTAGTTTTTCCATAACTTTTTTTGCTTTTAAGGCTTCCAGCATCAGCTGATTTTTTTCTTCAAGTTCTTTTTCTGCTATTTCTATTACTACTTTTTGCTTTTTTATGCTTTCTTTAGTTGTGATTATGTAATTTTGATGAACAAATATGATTGTATTATCTATTCCTCCACTATTTAAAGTTTCTTTAAGGCTTAAAATAGTTTCATCAAGAACCTTAATAAAATTTGACAGGACAAGATTTTCACGGTGAAGTCTGTTCTTGGCTTTAGCAAAATTAAGCTGACAATCTTCAAGCTTTTTTTGCCGTGCGTCAAGAACGCTTTGCAGTCTGAATTTAAAACCTTTCACCCATTAACCTCGACCCACCAATTTACACATAAAAACATGTATGTATATAGAGATTAACGCATGCACAGGGTCTGTTCATCCCCTAAAAAAAGTATTTGAATTTTGAGGATAAGTATATAAATATTGTGAAAGCATAACTATCCCCCTCCTTTGAGGTGGGGTGTGATTGTGAAAATTGATTTAACGAGTACCTTTTTAAAAAGGTATAAAACTAATAGTTGAACTTATATACTTTATTAACTGGTTTTTTAATGTCCCAAATGCATTTCAAACCTTTTGGAAAAGTTACAAGATCGCCGGCTGCTATTTTTACAGTTTCAAAGTTTGTTTCTATAACAACATCACCTTTAAAGAAATAACAAACTTCTTCATCAGAATATTCCCAGTTAAATCTGGAAACTTCACAAGTCCATGTTGACCATTTATAAATTCCAAGAACTTTTAATTCTTCTTCAGTCGATTTTTTAACAGTTATTTTGGACATTTTTATCTCCTTGCAATAAAAAATAATGAAATTCAATGTAATAAGTTATATTATCTGTTATTTATAGGGTTTTTCCTAAATATCAAATGTAAAGTTTTGTTAAGAAATTTAGGAATTTCAGAAACACAAGTTTAAATTTTTTAAGAACGGGAAAAAATAATATATAAACTGGCGAGCAATCTTCCTTTCAATCCTTCTCTCTAATTCCTCTCTCTAATATGTGATAGACTTATCGGCGCAAGCCGGTTTTTTTTGCCTTTTTTAATAGGTATTTTTATAAAAGGGATGCAATCCCTTGACATGCGTGTAGTGTTTCGTAGTTTTTGGCGAACGGATATATTTGCTATAGCCTGTGTTTGAAGGAGCAAAGCGACTGAACCCATGTGTGCGTTGAATTTAAGTTTCAAACAGCACACAATCTAAAAAACAAATGTTTATACTTTATTCTTGATAAACTATAAACAAACTCAAAAAGAGAACAGCTATATTGAATTGTTTTATACACGAAGATGAAGTAAATAAAAAACTATTGGAACTTTGCGAGGAAGGCACAGAACTTTTTCTTGTCGGCGGATACATAAGAGATATTTTGTTAAATAAAGAATGTTTTGACAAAGATTATGTTGTAAAAGGAGAAGGGGCTATAAGTTTTGCCGGCAAAATTGCGAAAGCTTTTGACGGATATTTTGTTCTTCTTGATGAAAAACATGATATTGCAAGAGTTGTAATGCCTGATAAAAAGAATACACTGGATTTTGCAGGATGTGTAGGACAGGATATAAATACAGATTTAAAAAACAGGGATTTTGCGATTAATGCTATTGCCTGCAAAATAGAAAAGGGTAAATCGGAATTAATTGATCCTTTGAACGGGATTGAAGATTTAAATAAAAAAATAATCCGCACAATTGGCGAAGAAAACATTATTGACGATCCTTTGAGGGTTTTAAGGGCGTATAGATTTGCGGCGCAGTTCGGATTTTCTATAGAGAACAAAACTATGGAATTAATTGAAAAACATAAGTCTTTAATAACGCTGGTTTCAATAGAAAGAATAACCCAGGAATTGATTAAGCTTTTTGAAGGTGATTTTGCTGGAGAAAATCTTTATTTGATGAACAATTCAGGTCTTTTTGATGAGATTTTTCCTGAATTAATAATTCAAAGAAAAATTCCGCCAAATCTTCACCACCATTTAGGACTTCTTGAGCATTCCATTGAAAGTGTTAAACAACTTGAAAACGAGATAAAAAATTTTCCTGATTGGACAAAAGAGCATCTTTACAGGGAATTTTCATCAGGAATAAAAGCAATATCTTTGCTAAAACTTGCGGCTTTGTTTCATGACATCGGAAAACCTTCTACATGGCAGATTGATGAAGCAGGAAGGCACAGATTTATAAAACATGAGGAACTGGGTTCAGAAATCGTGTTGGACGTCTTAAAAAGGTTTAAATTTAGCAAAAACACCATGAAATATGTTGCAAAACTTATAAAATATCACATGTATCCTTCTCAATTATTAAATGATGGCTTGGAAAATCTCTCGGAAAAAGCAATGATGAGGATGTTTAGAAGAATAGGCGATGATATGCCTGAACTTATTTTGTTGGGAATAGCTGATAGGCTGAGTGCAAGAGGTTCTGAAATTACCGATGAAATCGTTGAAAAAAATATTCAGGGCTTGTATTTTCTTCTTGAAAAATACAGAAAATCACAGGAAGAAGTAAGGACAATTCCAAAACTTGTAGACGGCAATGAGATTATGGAAATTCTTGGAATTTCGCCATCTCCGGCTTTAGGAAAAATTTTAAAAGATTTGAATGAAGCCCAGATTTCCGGTGATGTAAATACCCGCGAAGAAGCTTTGGACTTTATAAAATCTTATAAAATTACAAATTAAACCGGTTATTATTTTTGTTTTAAATCTTTAATTTTAAATTCTAACTTTTCTTTTTTTGAATTTAATAACATTAACTTTAGAGCTTTTATCAAGGTTCGTTCTTTTTCTGTTTCTCTAATCATTCCTTTAACTTCTATTAAAAGGTTTTCAGCTTTTTTGAGTTCTTGATCCTTTAATTGCCAGTCTTGTATCATGAGTAAATTCCTTTTAAATATTAAAAAGTATATTTATATCTTATATATTACTTTATATATTATAAATAAAAGATACAACTTGAGTAAAGTGGAAAAATTGGTTTTGGTTTATAAAACTTTACATAGTTTTTTAAACCAACTTTTGTTTTAAAATTTTAATACTACAAAAAAATTAAAGGGGAATTTTGAAAGAATTATTTTATTTTCATCCGAAACAATATAGCGTTGATCCTGTTTATGTTCAGAGTGTTCACATAATAGGGGAATTTAATAAATGGGGTAAAGATGAAAAGAAACTTGCGGAGTTTAAACTTACTGAAGATAAAACCGGCAGATGGGTCGGGTTGTTTGATGTTCCTGAAGGAAAGCATTTTTATAAATTTCTTATAAACAGGAATATTGTTTGTCCGACAATGGGTCTTTTTAATTATTCAACGGTTTCTACTCCCGAATGGGCAAAAAAAGCTGTATGGTATCAGATTATGGTAGATCGGTTTAACAGAGGCGATTTATCAAGAAATATCCCGAATTTAATCAGCTGGGATGCTCCGCCTGATTATTTCAATAATTTTGGCGGGGATTTACGAGGAATAACGGAAAAAATCGGTTACTTTAAAAATCTTTTCGGCACGCTAAAAAACAAAGCTTTTTATCTTAACCCGATTCATAAATCTCTGGCGTCAAATCACAAATATTGGCCTGAAGATTTTGAAGTTATAGACCCGCAATTCGGGGATGAGGAGGACTTAAAAGAATTAATAGATACTCTTCATAAAGAAAACGCAAGAATCATTATTGATTTGGTCTATAATCATACGGGTTTAAATCATTACGCGTTTTTGGATGTTTTAAAGAATGGCAAAGATTCAAAATATTATCACTGGTACAGAAAATTAACCCACCACAGTGAAAAAATAGAGATTCCGGTACTTGAAAATTATGTTGGAGATAAACCTCAAAATATTGACCTTGAAAACGATCCGAGAAAAGAAGATTTTGACCCGAATAAAAAAAGTTTTATCTCGGTATGGTACGAAAAATACAAGTTTCCGATTGTTGAACCGGAGAAATTTAAAAATTCGACAGTTGAAGAAATCTTGAATCATCAACCTCATTATAAATTAACCCCTCTATCCAGTCACCCTTCTTATAAAGCGTGGGCAAATTTGTTTGAAATTCCTGAATTAAACACGAAAAACCCAGCGGTTAAAAAACATCTTTTTGATGCTGCAAAAAAATTAATCAGGCTCGGAATTGACGGGTTCAGGCTTGATGTGCCGGATTTGTTGGAAGATGCTCATAGTTTCTGGCAGGAATTCAGGCAGGAAATGCAAAAAGAAATGGCTTTATCGGGAAGAAATCCTGATGAGCTTTATATAGTTGGAGAAATGTGGACGCTTGATGGTATAAATCCAAGTTTTGTATGTGCGGATGATGCTGGAAAGCCTTTAAGATACGATGCTTTGATGAATTATCCTGTGAGAGAAAATATTTTAAACTTTTTTTCAGGTGAAATTTTAAACAAAGGCGCTGACAGCGTTTGCCTGCATGGGGGAATTTCTGCCGAGGAACTTGATAAAAATCTGCATGAAAACCTGTCAGGGGTTTCATGGGGAACAAATCAGGTTCAGTTTAATGTTTTTTCTTCTCACGATACCAGAAGACCAAGAACAATACTGAAAGATGACAGAAAATTAAAAGCCGTTCTTATGCTGCAGTTTACGCTCCCAGGGATGCCTGTTATTTATTACGGTGATGAAATTGGCATGCAAGGAGGGGTTGACCCTGCAAACAGAGCTGCGATGAAGTGGGATATTTATGAGGATTTGCTTAATCATAAAGAAGAAGCCGAAATTTTTAATCTTTATAAAAATCTTATCGACCTTAGAAAAAGTTATGACTGCCTTATAAATTCACCATTTTTAACTCTCAAAATCCACAACCATGATAAAGTTTATTCCTATGCAAGATATAAAAGTGAATCTGACTGCGCAATTGTGGTAGTTGTTAAACAGAATTTGAAAGAAAATTTTAATTTGGATATTTCAAATCTGCCTTTTGAAAATATAGAAAGCTGGAAAGATCCGATTTTCGGTAAAAGTTATTTAAATTATGGCAAAAACATAACTTTTAAGCCTGAAGCTTTTTCGGACAGTTTTGGAATTATTTTAGTACCGGAACTTTAAAAGTTTAGTTTTATAAAGCTATATATAAATAGTAGTGAAAAATAATATAAAAAAATAATTTATATTAAATTTTTGTTATATTGTCGATATTTTTTATAGAATGAATAGTATATTTTTAGTATAATATATTAAACTAAAATCTTATTTTATTAGCGTACAGATGATTACAAGGTATAATTTTGAATAAATCAATTTTTGTAGTGGAAGATGAAACGGATATGCTGGATTTATTGGCTTTTATCCTTACAAAAGAAGGATTTAAAGTTTTTAAATTCATTAGAGCAGACCTTGCTTTAATGAAAATGGAATCTATAATGCCGGATCTGGTTCTTCTTGATGTTATGTTGCCTGACATGAGCGGACTTGAAATGTGCAAAAAAATAAAAGACAATCCGAAAACTTCGGATGTTCCTGTAATACTGCTTACTTCAAGAAATGATGAGTATGATGTTATTATGGGATTTAATTTCGGGTGTTCTGATTATATAACCAAGCCATTTAATGAAAAAATCCTTATAGCAAGAATAAAAGCGACAATAGCCAAATCATGCAAAGGTTGTTCTTGTAGTAATAAAAATAGCGGAGTTATTGAAATCGGTAAATTAATAATTGATTTTTCAAGGTTTGAAGTATCTATTAAAAATAAAATTATTGATTTAACTCCTCTTGAATTTAAACTTTTGCATTTTTTAACAAAAAATCAAAATAAAGTTTTTACCAGACAGCAATTATTCAGAGAGCTTTATGAAGGTGAAGATAACCGTAGTGATAGAGCTATAGATATTTTAATTAATAGGATAAGGAAAAAAATAGGCTCATACGGTAATAATGTTGAATCTATTTATGGCATCGGATATAGTTTTAAAATTGCAAAGGAACAGGATTCAGAAAGTTGCAGGGCAATTTAGATAAAAATATAAAAATATCTGACAGAGAAATACTTATAAGAAAAATAATTAAAAAAATCTCTGATACAAAAGATATTGATGAAATAAAAAATTATATAATAACAAGCATTGGTCAGGCATTAAATGCTATGAGATGTTTTCTGGGAGAGCATCATCTTGATAAAAACGGAGATCCTGTGCCTAAAAATCAATATTTATGTTCATCCGAAGTAAAATTTTTTAAAGGTTTTATAAAAAAAAATAAATTAATAGAAGAAACAACCCACAGAGAAACTTTTATTTATGATGTCGAAAAATATTTAAAAGAAAATAATTTTGATGAAAATTCGGAAATGTTTCAAGGATTAATGAATTACAATGTTAAATCAGGTTTTTCAGTTCCTGTTAACTATAATAACAATTTTTTGGGAGCTTTGGTTCTTCAATACGATAAAGCTTATGCTTTTAATGAAGAAGATATTGATTTTGTAAGAACTGTAGCCGATCATCTTGGCATAGCAATAAATCAGTGTAATCTTTATTATTTGTTAGAAAAAAAAATGGAAATAGAAAAACTTCTGGGGAATATAATTACAACCGTAAGAAGAACTATAGACCTTGATGAAATGTTCACCATAATATGTGATGAAGTAGGAAAAGCTTTTAATGCAGACAGAGCTTCAATTATTCAATGCAATGATGCGAAAGATTTTACAAAATGGTCTTTAAAAAGAGAATATACAGCTTGTGAAACTGTAAAAACACACAAAGCAATCAATGTGGACAGAGGAATTAGTTTGTTTTGGGTAGAGATGCTTCATAAGCGAGGCAATAAAAGCCATTATATTGAAAATATTCCTGAAGCAAATCTTCCCGAGCCTTTAAATTCAAGTTATAGAAAGCTTGAAGCAAAAACGATGCTTGGAATTTCTATTGAAAAAGGTGATGATAAATGGGGTGGTCTGTTTTTATCAAAGACTAGAAGCTTTGATAAGTGGACTCAAGAAGAAATAAAACTCCTGGAAGTTGTTTCTGATCAGATATATATTGCAATTAAACAGGCAGAATCCTATACAGAGTTTAAAAAGCAGGCGGAAAGAGAAAGCTTGCTTAGAAAAACAGTTGAAACAATAAGAAATACTTTAGATATTAATGAAATAAAAAATTTGTTTGTTAATATTATTGGTCAGTTTTTTAATGCAGACAGGGTTTTGTTTTCGGAATTTAATTCGCAAAAAAACATGTATGATTCTGCAGACAAATATTCAGAATATTTATCTAGCCCGAAAGAAAAGAGTTTTATAGGCTATGACTGGTCAAATCCTGAAATATGCGAATATATACAACCATTGATAGAAAAACAGGAATTTAATATCTATAATTTAGATGAATACTTGCAACAAAATCCTAAGAACCCTGCTTTTGTTAGTCTTTTTAGAGATGCGAGTGTTCAATCAAGTTATAATATACCAATATTATACTTAAATGAAATTATGGGATATTTTTGTATTGAATTTACACAAAGAGAATACAGGATAACCGAACAAGAATTAGAATTTCTTAGAAGTATTATTAATCAGGTAGGTATTGCTATTCATCAGGCAAAACTTTATAAAACAGTTCAAGAAACAGCTAAAAGAGAAACATTAATCAGGGAAACAATATTGTCTTTGTTGTCTTCTATTAGTTCAATGAATATAAAAGAGGTGTTTAAATCGATTGTTACAGAGATAGGAAAGCTTTTTGAGGCAGATAGATGTTTTTTTGCAGAATATGATCCTGATAATAATGATATGTTTCCTCAGGAAGAATACAAGGAATATAATTCAGATAAAACTATAAAACCTGCATATTCCAGGGAAAATACAAAAGAAGAATTATCAGCATTAACAAAAATCAACGTTTATCAAAAACAAATTTTAAAAGTAGAAAATACTGCTGAAGTAAATTTTCCTGAAACAACAAAAACATTGCTCAAGGATCTTTCTATAAAATCTTTTATAGGTTTACCAATAACATATGGTGAAACTGCATTAGGAACGCTAGTTTTGCATTATGTTAAAGATTATAAAAAATTTAGCCAGAACGAAATTGATACATTGCACACTATAGCTACTCAATCAGGAATTATTATTAACCAGGCAAAACTTTATAAAAAAGTCCAGGAAACAGCTGAAAAAGAAAAAATGCTGGCTGAAATAATGGCAGTTATTAAAAGTAATCTTAAAATTGATGAAATTTTCTTGATAATTTGCAGTCTTTTAACAAATTTTTATGATGTTAACAGAATAATGATCTCAAAACTTGACATTGAAAGAATAGATTTAAATATTTTAAAAGAATGTTGCAAAAAGAATACTAATAAAAATGAAGGTAAATTATCTTTAAAAAGCAAAGAATATTTTTATGAAAAAATTATTAAAAATAAAAATTTAATAATTAATAATATTGAAGAAGCAAATAATCCTAAATATTTTTTGAAAGATCTTGCGTTAATGAAAATAAAGGCGCTTATGATGGTTCCAATTTATATTAATGAAAACGAACAAGGTGCAATTATTATTCAGGATAAGAAAAAAAAGAACTGGAAGCAGGAAGATGTTAGTTTCTTATCAAGGATTGCTGACTATATTTCAATAGCAATCAAGGAATCTAATCTTTATAATCAGTCAGAATTTATATCAAATGTTTCTCATGAGTTAAAAACTCCTCTTTCTGTTATAAACGGATACTCCGGCGCATTATTGAATCTTGAAAAGCCTGATTGTGAAACAACAAACAGATTTTTACATATCATAAAAAATAACACGCAAAGATTAAATAAACTTATAGATAATTTATTGTTTATTTCAACTATAGAAAAAAAACTGGATAATAAAACATTAGCTTTTGAAGAAATAAAAGTTGTAGATTTAATCGAAAATTCTATTCAACTTTGTTATGAAAAAATTAAATTGAAAAATATTAAAATTGAAAAAAATATAAAAAATCTTGTTATAAAAAGAGCAAATACAATACTTTTACAGCAATTAATAATTAATTTAATAACAAATGCAGTAAATTCTAGTGAAGAACATTCAATAATCAGTTTAAAAACAATAAAAAATGACAAAGAAATATTAATAAGCATTGAAGACAATGGTTGTGGAATAAAAAAAGAACATCTTCCAAATATTTTTGAACGGTTTTATCGTATAGATAAGTCAAGAAGTCGAGAAACAGGCGGAATAGGGCTAGGGCTTAGCATATCGAAGCTTATCGGTGAAATACATGGCGGATATATAACAGTAGAAAGCGTTTTTGGCAAAGGAAGTGCTTTTATCCTACATTTGCCGGAATAAAATTTTGTCGGTAAGGTAGTAAAGAAAAACATGATAACAAATTTAATTCGTTAAATTTTGTCAGTTCACCTGTTTTCAGCATGACAAAAAGTTTTACATTTGAGAAATATTTTAGAAAATTTTTAGAAAATATAAAATGTTATATTCAATTTGTGAGTAAAAAATCGAATATATATTTTGGAAATACTATTTTTAAATAAATTGTGATTGGAAAGGAAAAAAATGGCAACTGAAGTACTTATGTCAAAAATGGAGAAAGGTTTTGATTCAGATAAACCTATGTTTCCTATTAGTGTAATAGCTGATCTTCTTCAAGTTCATCAGAGAACTTTGAGAATTTATAATGAAGAAAAAATCCTTGTTCCTGAAAGATCACCTAAAAATCGCAGACTTTATTCATTTAATGACATTGAAAAAGGTAAATTTATTCAGTATATGTCAAGAGAATTGGGCATAAATATAATCGGAATTAAAATTATTTTTGAACTTTTAAAACAGCAAAAAGTTAAAGCTGAAGATCAAAAAGCATTTATTGATGAAATTGCTAAAAATATTAATATAACTCATGAAATGCAGCAACAAAATAAAGAAAAACTTTCGAGAAGAGGAAGAAAGCCAGCAACAGTTGCTTAATTTTCTTTAATAATTTGCGCTAAAGCCTTTATGGATGGCTTTCTAAGGCAATAGCTTTTGATTAGAGAGTCAATCTTAATGGAGTTATCTAAAACACATGGAATACCCGTATTTATTAAAATTACGGGTGTTTTTATTTTTTTTATTAATTCAAACTGTTTTTTGAAAAAAACAGAATTATATTCAATAAAAATTACAGCATCAAAATCTTTTATCTTGTTTAAAATATTTTCAATTTCTTCTTTTTCAGGATTAAGGGAATAAAGAAGTTCTTTATGTTTAATTTCTTCAAGAAAATCAGAAAGTTTTGATGTATCTTTAGCCAGATTAAATATTTTTGATTTATCGGGAGATAAAATCAAGAAATTTTTGTCTTTATTTAGAGGAATTAAGTTTCCTTTTTTCTCAGTTTTTATTGATTCCAGCGCTATTTTGTCAATTTTATCCTGAAATATTTCCGAATTCCAACTGTCATTGTTAGAATGTCCAACTGGATGACAGGGCAATTTATCTGACAAAATCCCATATTTTTCTTTGATAAAAAGTATTTTTTCGACAGATTCATCAATTCTTTCCATAGAAATCAAATCATTTTCAGCAGCTTTTACAAGTTCCTCAATAAGTGTAAGTATTTCATTACCGGAATTTCTGAATATAAACAAATCTATACCTGCCCTAATACCTTTTATGCAGGCATCCAGGTAATTATAATGCTTGCTTATTCCTCCCATTACCATATCATCGGAGATTATAAGCCCTTTGTAATTTAATTTTTCTTTTAAATAACCTGTAATTATTTTAGAGGAAAGCGAAGCAGGATTGTTTTCATTATCAAAAGCTTTATAAAAAACATGTGCTATCATCATGGCATCTAATCCATTATTAATAGCCTTTTTAAAAGGCTTTACATGAGTATTTTCAAGATCTTCAAAAGATAAATCCACAACAGGCATGTCAAGATGTGAATCCACAGAAGTTTCGCCATGACCCGGAAAATGTTTTCCCACAGGAATGATATTATTTTCAATAAAAGTTTTATAAGCCGGCTCTGAATATTTAATAACATCTTCAGCGTTGCAGCCAAAACTTCTCACCCCGATAATAGGGTTGTTTATATTGGTATTAACATCAAGAACAGGCGCAAAATCCATATTTACACCCATAAATTTTAATTCTTCCGCCATAATTTGTGTGTGGTTTTTAATAAGTTCAGGATTTTTAGTTGATGCAAGTGCCATTGCTGTAAGATAATCAACTTTGTTTTCTATATTGATAGTCCTTTCAACAAGCCCGCCTTCCTGATCAATACTTATAAAAAGCGGTATTTTAGATATATCTTGTAATTCTTTTGATAAATCCTGAATTTGATTATAGGAATGAATATTTTCAGCAAATAATATAACTCCTCCGAGTCCATTTTTTGATAAATTTTGAATATTTTTATTCTCAGAATTTAAACAGGTTCCAGAGAAACCCAGAATAAACATCTGGGATATTTTTTCCTTTAAGGATAAATCGTTCATTTTTTTATTATAAATATTTTCCATAAATCATATTTTTAAGTGAAGAAAAAACCTTTCATTTTAGTGTAATCTGATTATATACCATACAGTAATAAAAAATTTTATCTTGGGGAAAATATTTTGAGATCATTTATAAAATCTACAATTTTAATTCTTATAATCCTTGTGGTATCTGTTATTTTTATTTCACCACAAGCGATTGCAGTAAAAAAATCAAAGAAAAACGCCATGGCTCCGGAAGATCTTGATAAACTTACAGTTTCTGTAAACAGGCTGGTTAAAAAAGTTTATTCAGTTTCATTATTTGCTCCGTCAGATAACGATGCTCTTTTTGAAGCAAAAATGAAAGTGGATGCAGAAATTCAGGGAGAATCTCCTGATCCTGCATTTGCAGATCTAGTTTATAAAATCGCTTTTATTCTTAAGGAAAGAGAATTTAAGGATGATGCGATTGAATATTATAGAACAGTAATGGATAAATTTCCTGATTCGCCTTATGTAGCAAAAGCGGCAGAAGAACTTCGCAAGCTCGGTGTAAAACTTGATACCGGATCTGAAGAAGATACCGGCGGCGAATAAATAAATAAACAAATGAAAATCCCGATACCTTTAGTCGCACATTCGGCTTTCAAAGTTGGTATCGGGATTTTCTATATAATATACCTTTTTAAGGTTGGATTTGTTTTGCTTACATAATTAATATATCATTTGTTTAAATAAACATCATCCCCCGCAAGTGCTAAATTTTATATCACTCCTGCTTAATTAATCGACAAAAGGCTTATTGCAGCAAGCAAATTATTAAACAAATGCGCAAAAATTCCAGGAATTACAGAGCCTGTATAATACTTTGTTACGCCAAGAATTAAACCTATTGTTGTAACAGCAACAAGAGCAGCATTGTAGTCAAGATATTGAGAGTGAGAAACTCCAAAAATTAATGCAGTTATTACAATACCTGGAAACGCGCCCAAGGTTTTTACAAGCGCAGGCTGCATAAATCCCCTGAAAAATATTTCTTCAATTATTGGTGCAATAAAAATAGCAAGGAAAATTATTGCCCTGATTTTATCTTCAGGCATTGCTGAATAAGGACTTTGTTTAGAAACCTCGCCAAAATGAGAAAAAATAAAACTTATTGCAGTTGTACACAAAACAATTGCTATAGCTGCCAGAACCCCCTGTTTGAAGAAATAAGGAGTTTTGTGAAAATATATCCCGAAAGCATCTTTAAAAGGAATCTGATATTTTATTGTAACGACAGAATAGACAATGCCTAGCGTAGCAAATGAAACAGCTATCTGTAAAAGAGCAGTAAAAAGACCAATATTGATATCGAGGCTTGCATATAGAAAAATCCCGATAAAAATCAAAGAAACTACAAAAACAAGAACATAAGCGAAAATTACATCTGATATTTTCCATGGCACATGTTCGTCAAGTCTTGAGTTAAGTATATTAAGTCCAAATTTGTTTTTTCCACTCATAATATAAAATCTTCTCTTTTGTTCTGAAAAAGCCTGCAAAGCTGACGTGAGGATGAGAATCTATAACAATGACAATCGGACAATAAACTGATATTATTATCTTATGAGAAAATTGATGCTTTTACTATTGGAAATTACTATAGGTATCTTGCTGTTTAGTTTATTACTCTTTGTGGGGATAGACAAATTTAGAGAGCATATTTATGCGCATCCCACTTATACCGTAACTTTTAAAGATGTTGACGGGCTAAGTGTAGGTTCTCCGGTCAGGCTGATGGGAAAACAGGTTGGTAATATTGTTAAACTTGAGCTTTATGAGTCTGAAATTTATGTAACATTTAGAATTGCTAAAAAAAATACAATAATTCCTGATGGTTCAATTGCCAGTATTCAGTTTACAGGGTTGGCAGGTTCAAGATCTCTTGAAATTATGCCTCAAAAAAGAAAATTTTTAACGAATAATAAAATAATTTATTCTCAAGAACCTATAAGAATAAGTTCCCTTATGCAGGTACAAACAACTATTTTTGAAAATCTGCTTGAGTTTTGCAGGGGAATGCTTACGTTTTTGAGTAAAAATAGTATTGATTCCACTAAAAAAAATCTGCAAACCACTTCTGAATATATGAAAGAATCAAATCAGTCCATGGATGGTGCGCTTAAAAATATAAAAGAATCAGGTTCGGATATATCTAAAAACACTAAAGAAATTAAACAATTTATGAATGAGCAGAATAAAAATCTGGATTCTGCCTATAAGTCGTTTAATAAGCTTTCAAAAGACCAGAAATTAAAAAATAATATGAATACTATTCAGACAACAGTTGAAAATCTTTCTGCTACAACAGATACAGCAAGCAAAAAAGTTTCGGAAGTGACAGGTAATTTGAATAATTTTAATTCCAACGTCAAGAATTTTAATCAAAAAGTAAGTAAGGTTAAAAACCGCGAGCTTGAATATGTTACAGAGATAAACAATTCTATTCAAAAAACCACTGACAACATGCAAGGATTCATTGATGGTCTCAACAAAAATATAAATAAAAAACCCGCTGAGGAAAAGACTAAAAACTAGCCATAGCAATTATTGTCATTTTGATAACGTTTATCGCCTATCCGAAGAAATCTGTCCAGTGGTGAAAGTCACCCTGAACTTGATTCAGGGTCTGTCTGTTTGGAGGATTTAAGCAATAATTCTTTGTCGAATAGATTCCGAAACAAGTTCGGAATGACAATAGGCGCTATTTTTTTCGAAATTAATTGGTGACTCAAGTTAATTGTCAAACTTCAATAATTCAGAAGGTTCAACCTCAAGAGCCTTCGATAGTTTAAATATTGTTTTCAACCCCGGGCGATTTATGCAAACTTCAATTTTGCCTAAAAAATCCTGACTAATACCGGATTTTTCAGCCAATGCTTCCTGCGTTAAATGCCGTTGTTCACGGATTTTCTTTATATTTTTGCCTATTTTTTCATAAAAAGTTTCAATATCCATAAAATAACTTTACTGGATATTACCGCAAAATTTTACTGGACAAGACCCAGCAAAAAGATTACAATAATATCAATTGAATTTGATAATCTAAAATTTATTAAGGAATATTTGCCATGAAAAAAATTCGGGAAATCAATGCCATTAAAGCTGTTGGATTCGATTTTGAAGAATCTGTTAAAGATTTATTCTCGATTTTAGAAAATTTACATACTGATGTGACTAAAATCAAGTCAATTTTAAAAGAAAAGAAAATTATGGATTAAATACCCAAAACTTTGACTATATCCTCGATTTTGGAAGAAGTCTTTTTGACTTCGCAGCCGGAATATTTTATGGCGGAATCAGGGTCTTTCAAGCCATTTCCTGTAAGCACGCAGACAATAGTCGAATTTTCCTCAATTTTGCCAAGCTTGTTTGCCTTGATTAAACCCGCTACAGAAGCCGCACTTGCAGGCTCTGCCAACACTCCTTCTGTTGAAGCCATAAGTTTATAAGCGGATATAATTTCTTCGTCGGTAACAGAATCAATCAAGCCGCCTGACTCGTCTCTTGCGGCAACAGCATAATCCCAGCTTGCAGGATTTCCTATTCTTATGGCAGTTGCTATTGTTTCAGGCTTAAGGATTCTTTCTCCTCTGACAATGGCAGCCGCGCCTTCTGCTTCAAATCCGTACATCTTTGGCTTGTTAGGAGATAATCCTTTGTCGAAATATTCTTTAAACCCTTTCCAATAAGCCGTAATATTTCCTGCATTTCCTACAGGGATGCAGAGATAATCAGGAGCTTTTCCCAGAACGTCGCAAACTTCAAATGCCGCGGTTTTTTGACCTTCTATTCTGTAAGGATTGACTGAATTTACAAGAGTTATAGGATATTTTTCCGACAATTCTATTACAACTTCAAGAGCCTCATCAAAGTTTCCGTCGATAGCAATTACTTCTGCGCCGTACATCATCGCCTGAGAAAGTTTTCCTAAAGCAATATATCCGTCAGGAATCAATACATAAGTTTTTAACCCTGCTTTCGCACCGTAAGCAGCTGCGGCAGCGCTTGTGTTTCCTGTGCTTGCGCATATTATGGCATTGCTTCCTTCTTCAACAGCTTTTGAAACAGCCATTGTCATTCCCCTGTCTTTAAAGCTTCCTGTAGGGTTTGCTCCTTCGTATTTCAGGTATAAATCAGCTTTTAGTCCTATTTTTTTTGCCAGATTATCAGCTTTAATAAGAGGTGTATTACCTTCATTTATGGTAACAACAGGTGTTTTCTCGCTTACCGGTAAAAATTCTTTGTATTTGTTTATTAATCCTGTATATGGGGTGCTTTTTGTATTCATTATTGTTTTCCTCTAATTACATAACTCTGATTAAATTTTTTATAGCTAAGATTGTCGGTCTTTTAGATATTTCTTTTACGGCAGCCTGAACATCTTTTTCGTAAGACATTTCGGTAAGAAGTACTATGCTTGGATTTTCTCCCTTAATAACTCCTTGTTGAATAATACCGTGGAGGTTAATGCCGTATTTTCCACAAATTGTTCCGAGGTCGCCAATAACGCCCGGAGAATTTTCAGTTTGCACGTTTATGTAATATTTGTTTTTTGTTTCATTAATATCAAGAATTTTAGCGTTGGTATCATCGTGTTTGCAGCGCATTATAGGGAGAGGATAGCCTGTTTTTTCGATTTCACCGGCTATAGAAAGCACATCTCCTGCAACAGAACTTGCTGTAGGGAATTCTCCCGCGCCCGGTCCTGAAAACATAACCCGTCCAACTGCATCACCTTCAACAACAATAGCATTAAGAACACCGTTAATACTTGCAAGCGGATGTTTTTTAGGAACAAGCATAGGATGAACCCTCACATCGAGGGCTTCACCACAGTCCTGAGCCATTGCAATAAGCTTTATTCTATATCCGAATTCATTTGCATGCTTAATATCTTCAGCGCTGATATTATTAATGCCTTCTTTGTAGATTTCATTTATGTTAATTCGTTTGTTAAATGCAATAGAAGAAAGAATAGCTATTTTGTAAGCTGCATCGTAGCCCTGAATATCGCCAGTAGGATCAGCTTCCGCATATCCTAAATCCTGAGCTTCCTTTAAAACTTGCTCAAAATCGCTTCCTTCTTCTTTCATTTTTGTAAGGATATAATTTGTCGTACCGTTTAAAATTCCTGCAATTTTTGAGATTTTATTCCCTGCAAGAGATTGAACAATAGGCATTACAATAGGAATTCCACCAGCAACCGCGGCTTCGTAAAGAATTACGACGTTATGTTTTTTTGCAAGTTCAAAAAGAACTTTTCCGTGTTTTGCAATAAGTTCTTTATTTGCGGTAATTATATGTTTTCCGTTCTGAATGGACCTTGTAATAAGTTCTAAGGCAGGGTTAATTCCTCCCATGACTTCCACAATGATTTTAATTTCAGGGTCGTTTATAATGGTATCAGGGTTGTCTGTGAGAATTTCAATATTTAAATTTTTAATATTTCTTGTTTTAGTAAGGTTTTTTACTGCGATTTTTTTTATTTCAATATTGTCAAATTTGCTTAAAACCTTAACAACGCCGCTGCCGACAGTTCCAAGCCCCAATAAGCCAATAGCAATCTTTTTATGCATTTATATTAAACCTCTGTTCTTTTTTAAATCTTGTTCTAGTTATCAATTGTACCAAAAATCTTATTTTAATGTTTGTTGAAAAGAAAACGAACATTTTTATTTGATATAAAATAATAAATAACCTTTATGATAATGGAGAAAAATAATGAATACGGATATAAACACCATAAACAAGCGACTGGATGAAATTCTGGAAGTTTTGTCAAAAATAAAAAAAGAACAAACTGAATTGATAAATGAAGTTGCAAAAACTCTTACAGAAACCTTTAAATCAGGAAATAAGCTGTTAATTTGTGGAAACGGCGGAAGTGCAGCAGATGCACAGCATATAGCAGCAGAATTCATAGGGAAGTTTTATAAAATTGATCGTCCTGCTCTTCCTGCAATAGCTTTAAATACAAATACTTCAATTATTACAGCTATCGGAAATGATTTTGGCTATGAAATGACTTTTTCAAGACAGGTAGAAGGATTAGGGCAAAAAGGAGATGTTTTTATTGCCATTTCTACCAGTGGAAATTCA
>Ga0209212_1002197_pt1 | contig 28604 bp, 26 predicted proteins | sample RifGroC2_FD_183996 | JGI IMG/M metagenome (GOLD analysis project Ga0209212, IMG submission 183996) | Groundwater microbial communities from Rifle, Colorado, USA - Groundwater C2 (SPAdes) (version 2) | ecosystem: Environmental > Aquatic > Deep subsurface > Groundwater | place: Rifle, Colorado... | reverse complement strand
GTAAAGTGAAAGGAGACCCTGCCGATGTGGACTGATAGATTCAGGATTCGTCCGGTATCCCACTGCAAAGAGGGTTGCCATAGTTAGCCCGCCGCCTGAACGGCGACGGGCGTACAGAACAAAAAGCCCCGGTCCCAAGACCTGGGGCTTTTTTTTTGTTGTCGGCTAATTATTCTGATATGATGCAGCCGCTACGGCTGGGCCATCATATTTGTGCGAAGAGAACTGCATGAAAAAATATCTGATTATTCTGGCTGTAATCCTTGCCATTGCCGGCATTGCCGGTTACGGCTTTTATAAACGCACGCCCGAGGTGAGTTACAAGACCGCCAAGATCGAGCGTGGCATGGTAGTTTCCACGGTTGCCGCCACCGGCAACCTCTCGGCGGTGACTACCGTCCAGGTTGGCACCCAGGTTTCCGGCACGATCCAGAAACTCTACGTTGACTTCAATTCCAAAGTCAAAAAGGGTCAGGCCATTGCCGAGATAGACCCTTCCCTTTTCAACGCCTCGGTGGAACAGGCCCAGGGCAATGTCCTCAACTCGGAGGCCAACCTGCAAAAATCCAGAGTAACCCTGGCGGATGCGGAACGGACACTTGCCCGCAACAAAAAACTTCTTGCCGACGGCATCATCTCCCAGGCCGACTATGACGTCGCCGAGACAGCGCTGCAATCGGCCAGGGCATCGGTAAAAGCCTCAGAGGGAAGCGTTGCCCAGACCCGTGGAGCGCTGATGCAGTCCAGGACCAACCTGCGCTATTCCGTGATCCGCTCGCCGGTCGATGGCGTGGTCATATCCCGAACCATCGACATCGGTCAGACCGTGGCGGCCTCATTCCAGACCCCGACCCTCTTCACCATCGCCAAAGACCTCACCAAGATGCAAATTGAGGTCAGTGTGGACGAAGCCGATATCAGCCGCATCCAGCTCGACCAAAAGGCAACTTTTACCGTCGATTCATATCCGGAGCAGACCTTCGGCGGCAAGGTCGTTCAGATCCGCAGCGCCCCGATCATCACCCAGAACGTGGTCACCTACGTGGTAGTGGTCAATGTGGACAACAACGATCTGAAGTTGAAGCCAGGCATGACCGCCAATGTTTCGATCGAAGTGGCCAGGAAAGACGATGTTCTCAAACTGCCACCTGCCGCGCTGCGTTTCAAGCCGAAAACAAAAACGGAAGATGCAAAAGCCAAGGGGAGCGAAGAACGCGGCAGCGCAAACAAACAGCGTCCGGCCGCCGGATCGCCCGATCAGGGCGGCAAGCCGGGCGGACGAAAAGCGGGTAACGACCAACAGGTTTACATCCTCAAGGACAACAAACCGGTTGCCGTGAAGATCAGGACCGGCATCGCCAACAACAGCAGTATCGAACTGGTTGAAAGCACCCTCAAGGAAGGGGACGAAGTCGTCATCGAACAGACCGGCGGAGACAGCGTCAAGAAAAAGACCGGCGGATCACCAATGGGGCGGCCGTTCTAAATGAGCGAAGTAATCGCACTGACCGATATCCGCCGCGTTTTTACGATGGGTGATCAGCAGTTTGAGGCGCTCAAGGGTGTTTCCTACAGCATCAGCGCCGGCGAGTTCGTCGCGATCATGGGCGCCTCCGGCAGCGGCAAATCCACCTGCATGAACATCCTGGGTTGCCTGGACCGCCCCACCTCCGGACAATACCTGCTGGACGGACTGGACGTAGGGGCCATGAATACCAATCAACTGGCCGACATTCGCAACAAAAAGCTGGGCTTCGTCTTCCAGGGCTTCAACCTGCTGGCCCGTACCCCGGCCGTGGAAAACGTCGAATTGCCACTGGTCTACGCCGGACTCCACTCCAGGGAACGCCGTGAAAAGGCGTTGGCCGCCATGCAGCAGGTCGGGCTGGCCGGCAAGGAGAACAACCACCCCAGTCAGCTTTCCGGTGGCCAGCAGCAGCGCGTCGCCATAGCCCGGGCCTTGGTCAACAATCCGGCAGTGATCCTGGCCGACGAACCTACCGGCAACCTGGACAGCAGCACCACCGCCGAGATAATGAGTCTGTTCACCACCCTCAACAAACAGGGCATCACCATCATCATGGTTACCCACGAGCATGATGTGGCGGCCTATGCCGGGCGGCAGATTACCTTTCGCGATGGCAACATCATAGGCGACACCAAGTAATGGACTTCCTGCAGACCGTAAAAATAGCCCTGCGGGCGCTGCGCACCAACAAGATGCGCTCGTTTCTGACCATGCTCGGCATCATCATCGGCATCGCTTCCGTAATCGCGATGATGGCGGTCGGATCGGGCGCCAGCTATGTCATCTCGCAGCAGATCGCCAGTATCGGCAGTAACATCATCCTGGTCATACCAGGTTCCACCACCAGCGGCGGCCTGCGCACCGGCAGCGGCGGTGCCCAGACCCTGACCAGCGACGATGTCAAGGCGATCATGGCCGAATGTCCCTCGGTGGACCTGGCGTCCGGTACCGTGCGTTGACCAGTTCAAGTCGTCTACGGCAACATGAACTGGTCAACCGTGATCATGGGGGGCACGCCGGAACTGTTCGAGATCCGTGAATGGGGCATCGCCAACGGACGCGGCATCACCCAGCAGGACGTGGATGGCGCCGTCAAGGTCTGCCTTCTGGGGCAGACCGTGGCTGACAACCTCTTTGGCTCCGCCGACCCGGTCGGAAACATCGTCCGCATCAAAAAGATCCCCTTCACGGTGATCGGCGTGCTGGAGCGCAAGGGGCAATCTCCCCAGGGAACCGATCAGGACGATACGCTCTTTGTCCCGCTGCGAACCGCCCAGCGCAATCTGGTACGCTCCCAACACACCAATAACGTCGGAGCCCTGATAGTCAAGGCCAAAAGCAAGGAATTATTGACCAAGGCTGAAGAAGAGATCAACAGCCTGCTCAACCAGCGCCATCGTATCACCGGAGGCAAGGAGCCGGATTTCTCGACCCGCAACCTGTCCGAAATACTGGCCGTGGCCGAACAATCATCAAAAGCCATGTCGCTGCTGTTGGGCGCCGTGGCCTCGATCTCGCTGATCGTGGGGGGCATCGGCATCATGAACATCATGCTGGTGTCGGTCACCGAGCGTACCAGGGAGATCGGTATCCGCATGGCGATAGGAGCAAAGAAAAACGACATCCTGCTTCAGTTCATGACCGAAGCGGTGCTGCTGACCATGCTCGGCGGATTGATCGGTATTGCGCTCGGAGCCGGCGGAGCGATGGTTGTATCGCGCATGCTGGAGTGGCCGACCCTGATTTCGTTCCAATCAATAAGCATCGCCTTTGTATTCTCCGGAGCCGTGGGCATCTTCTTCGGTTTCTATCCGGCCCGCAAAGCTGCCGGACTCAATCCTATCGACGCACTGAGGTATGAATAACATGAGCAACTGTCCAATGTGTCAACGCTGGGATGATGATGCCGATCTGAGGATCGTGGAAATGGCCCACTCCTATGTGATCCTTAATCGCGACCAGTATTTCCCGGGTTATACGCTGCTGTTCACAAAAGAGCATGTAACCGAACTGTTCCACCTGGACCGTACGGTGCGGGCCGGCCTGACGGAAGAGGTCAGCCGGGTTGCGGAAGCTCTCTACGGTGCATTCTCTCCGGCCAAGATCAATTATGAACTACTGGGCAACATGGTACCGCATATCCACTGGCACATCGTGCCGCGCTTTACCTCGGAACCGCTCTGGCCGAAACCTATCTGGGCCGAACCGCACGATGAGTTGATCCTTGCGCCGGAAGAATACAGGCAGCGCATCATTGAAGTCCGGAGACTTTTGGCATGATCAGACCATTCATGCATACACTGCCTAACGGACTGCGGGTGGTCTGCGTTGAGATGCCGCATCTGCACTCGGTCGAACTGGCAATTTACCTGAAGGTCGGCGGCCGCAACGACCCGTCAGGACGCGAGGGGCTATCCCATTTCCTGGAGCACATCCTGTTCAGGGGCACGGCGGATTTCGGCTCGTCGCTGGCGCTGGAAGCAGCCTTCGAAGCGATCGGAGGCGCTCCCAACGCCGCCACCGACACCGAATCCACCTGTTACTATTCACGCATTCATCCCGACCATGTCAAACACGGCATGGAAATCTTTGCCTCGATGATCCTGCGTCCGCTACTGGCGGGCATCGATATTGAGAAACGCATCATCGCCGAAGAAGCCAGGGAAGACCTGAATGAACTGGGAGAAGAGGTCAATCCCGATACAATTGTCAGCCGGATGCTCTGGCCGCGTCATCCACTGGGTATGCCAACCATCGGCTCGCTGGAGAGCATCGCCGCCATAGACCGGGCAGACCTGGAAAGCCACCTGCGGAGCTTTTATGTTCCTGAAGCAGCCGTATTGACCGTCTCCGGTCCGGTGCGTGGGCACGAAATATTCGCAGCGGCCCAGGATTCCTTCGGCTGCTGGCATGGAAACCATCCGCCAGCGACACGTCTGGTGACAGAACAGCAACGGCCGCGCGCCCCCCGGATTCGCTGCGTGTACGATTCCGACAGCCAGATGAACCTGCAGATCGCTTTTCTTGGTATGGCGCGCGATGACAGCCGCTTCATGGCCCTGCGCTTTTTACGGCGCATTCTGGCTGGCGGCGGCAGTTCCAGGTTGTATCTTCGTCTGCGGGAGGAATTGGGGATCATCTATTCGGTCGAAGGGTCCATCGGAGCTTACGACGAAACCGGTTGTCTGGCCTTCGACCTGTCCACCTCTCCCGAAACCCTGATCCAGGCGGTAGACGCAACCATGACGGAGTTGTTGAAGATCGCCCGGAACCCGGTGCCGGAGGTGGAGTTGGAGCGGGTGCGGCATTCCTATATCTTTGATCTCGACTACAGCCGGGATTCGGCATACGAAATGGGAGGACGCTACGGCTGGGGTGAACTGATGGGGGTTGTTCGGAGTATCGAAGAGGATCAGGCCGAGGCCCGCCAGATAACATCCGCCATGTTGCAGGAGACCGCACGGGTTCTGTTTGCACCGGAAAACCTGCGACTGGTTGCCGTCGGGCCATGGAAACGCGGAATGAAAAAAGAGTTACGGCAACTCGTCAAAAAATATGCGGTACACTTCTGAAAACCAAACTCCCGAACTTCAAGCAACCAAACGATCCCTGTCAAACTCTTTTCGTGATTTGAGAAGTCCCGCCAGAACGGTTTCAAAGGCTTGATCCAGCCGGTTGAAACTGATTCCGATACCGGGCGCATACCTCTGCCCCCAGGGTTTGATCCAGCGGATGGTGGCATCGATATCCAGCTCGAATTCCGGGAAGGTTACCGTCAAAGCGGATTCCGCTGAAAACTTCTCGGCGGAGACATCCACAACAAACGCGCCCCCCCATGACAGATTCAACGTAAAACCACGGAATTCTTCCCCTTTATATCGAATGACGGTCGCATGACAGCCCGGATGCCGCCGGAAGGCCCGCAGCTTGCGCGCAGCAAAGGCCGGACAGGTAACATTAAGGAAATCGTTCAGGTTCTTGTCCTGCTTTGCGCTTCCGGGCATGGTCATCGGCACCAGCATGGACCCGATCGCCCTGACCCGCAGTGTAGGAAAGAAGTTGGCCAGCGTGTAGGCAACGATTTTCTCTTCACCCTTCGACTTCACTATTGACGGCAGATCCACCAGTATTCCGCTGTAAAGCCCCTGCAGAGCCAGCTCTTCAGCCTCGCAGAAGGTATTGCAGGCTACGGAATCGGCCTCGCTGCCGGCCAGCGTGGCCGTCAACGAGGCCCGCGTGTCATCGGAGTATGAAACAACCAGTATCGGATGTGGCAACAATGGCATTTATCGATGTAATTGATTATCAGTCTTCAAGGGAGAGCGACACAATGAACCACTCTTCATCGGTGGCAAGCTTGAGGGTGATGTTTTCTATGTTACTGCCGGAAGTGACGGTGTAGTCGGAACCGTTAACAACGGAAGGGGTCGAGAGCTGGATGTCACTCCCTCCCTTGGAGAGGTGCTGCTTGAAAGAGCCGGCAATCATATTGGCGATTTCACCCATGGCGTCGTTGACGTCATCGTCGATCTCGGTCACCTCCATACCCAGCATCTGCGAGGTGAAGGAAATAGCCAGGGGCCAGGGGACATGGATGCTCACCAGACCGCTGTAGGAACCGGCCAGGCCGACCATCGCGGTCAGGCAATCCTTGAAGTGGCTGGTCAGGTCCAACTGTGGCGGAAGATACATGATGTCTTCCACACCTACCATCGAGGAAAATATTTCCTGCACGTCCTTGGTAAGTACTCTGGCCAGACGCTCTTCGGTTGTGTTCAACGCACTCAAAGTTTCAGGTTTTAAAGGCATCGCTAACTCCTCGGAGTGAAATTACATCTGGGCGCCGGATCGATTCGGGTGGCAAGCTGATTTCACCCCTCCAGCTCGCCATCCCTCGGCCGTTTCTCGGCAAATCCTGGATAAAGCTTCTGAATGCATTCATTGCAAAGCGCGTGTGAAAATATCAGATCCGTATGTTTACTGAGAAAGGCTTCGATTTGGTTCCAGTACCCCTTGTCATCACGGATTTTTTTACATGCGGCGCAAATCGGGATCAGACCTCGCAAGGTTTTCACTTTTGCGGACGATTCCCGCAATTCCAGTATAAGCTGTTCGTTTGACTCCTGTATGATATTGCGTTGAGCGATTTCCAATGCCAGCTTGCGGTTGATAGTCTCAAGCTCTGCGCTGCGAGCGGCGAGCATGGCCCGTTGCTGATGAAATACCATGTGGTTTTTTACCCGGAGTCTCACCAGGGAAGGATTAAAGGGTTTATGGATATAATCTCCGGCACCCAACTCCAGACCTTCATATTCGCATTCTTCCTCACCCAGCGCAGTAATGTAAAGCACCGGGGTATCCCTGTGGGCAGGCAGTTTCCTGATGGCGCGAAAAACCTCGTATCCGTCCATCTCCGGCATCAGCACATCCAAAAGAATCAGGTCGATGGACTCCTTGTTGACAATTTCCAACGCCTCTTGTCCGCTGCGCGCCGTTATCACCCGGTACTCGCCTTCCAGAAGGTTTATCAACATTTCAACACTCATCGGTTCGTCGTCTACAACCAGAATGGTGGCGGTGTTTTCCATGGACTCTCCTGCATACTTTCCACACTGCCGGTGCAGTATATTTTTATGGCCGTAATGTTGCCGGATTGCCTTTTCATACCGGGATGCTGCTTATTGAAAGTCGTGTTTTACATGCTTCTCAATACCTGGCATCCAGCACATTAATCTTTATCCTGCCGATGATTGAGATGATCGGAGCCATATTTTCGGGCAGATGACCTTCCAGCAGCTTGAGGTGCGTCGGGTCCGACGGCAATTGGCTATAAGTGGGATCAACCGAAACCCACCTGTCGCCGATATGGCTTTCTGCCCAACTGTGATAGAGGAAACCCTTGCCCTCCATGTAAACCAGGCCTGATACAAAACGGGTCGGTATACCGGCGGCACGCGCCAGAGCGGTATATAGACGGGCATGGGTCTGACAGTTGCCCGTGCGTGATTTGAAGCTTTCAACAGCGCCGCCGCCATCATCCACTGTATCCTTCAGCCACTCCGCTGTCCACGAGACCATCAACCTTACCAGTTCCTCCCGGTTTTTCGCGCCAACCGCCAACGTTTTGGCCTGGGCAACGATTTCAGGCGCATCGGACTCGATCTTGTCGGCCGGTTCAAGATATACTTCAAGCGCTTTTGCCGCAGCAGCAACCTGAACCAGCGAACCGGTTTTGATGTCTATTTTGCCTGGGCCTCGTTGTTCAACCAGCTGCCCCCCCTCCTGAAGCAGGGGCAGGGCATCATTCCAGCCGCTGATTTCCACCTCCAGTGCGGTCAGCTTCTTAAAGTCCCTGATGAGGGGGTCGATCCTCACCAGGCTGAAATCATAGATCAGGTCTTTCTTTGCCAGGGCCAGGTTTCCAACAAATGATCCCAGAAATTTCGGATCTTCGGCCTTGGTCGTAACCAACCCGTCCCGCACCGATTCCAGCAGGGTGTTACCCTGGCTGTCGATCCAGATGTCGTTATTGACAAACGGATACAGGTTGTTGCGAAGTTTTATCGCCGGAATTCCTTCGGGTGTTTTTTCCTCCCCCAGCACGGATATCTTCACGTCCTTTATTTTCAGTTCCTCGGGATCAAAAACCGAAAGTTTGTAGGACTTGCCCGGTGCGGCGTCATGCATCAGCGGATATATGTTGAGGGCCGGGCCGGGAAAGATTTCGCCCCGGCGTTTGAGCAGTTTCTCGACAACTTTACCGCCGGTTTCGTTTTTCAGCCTGATTGCCCCTTCAACCGCCTTGCCGCTGACACGGGATGAGGCTCCGTTGATGGTCTGTTCCACATCGAATGAGCGCAATCCCATTCCCCTGGACACAAGGTATGTCTCGCGCATCGACGCATCCTTGGAGAACCCCATCACCTTCATGCGAACGCTGCCGAAGCCTTCCATGCAATAGCCATCAGCTGTTTCACTGATTGTCTGCCGGTAAAAACCTACCCGGTCGGTATCGACATAAATACCGAACCAACGTTCCGAGATGGGTGGTTTATCTATCTTCCTGGCCGGCGCCGCCGATACGTTCAGCACGCCGCACATCAACAGTAATAGTATGGTTATCAACTTGCTGCAGGTGTTCATTGAAGGTTCCTTTGTGCGTGATACTAAAAACGCCACCGATCATCAAGCCAGTTTCCTGAGAGATTTCGGTGGCGTCCTTGATCCGGTTGTGACTTGGTTTATTCGGTGAATATCGAGGTTTTATCCGCTTCCGGGTGTTTCTACACCGATTTCAGGCTGCACTGGTTCGAGGTATTGCCATCTTCACGGACTTCAAGCTCTTCTGAATTACGCAACAACTACGAAACACTTATCATAAGGTAATTGGTCGAGTGGAATTATGGCTCATGGAATTCAACCCGGTTTCTGCCGTTGCTTTTGGCACGGTAGAGAGCATCGTCGGCCAGCTTGATAAAGGCATCCACCGTTGACACTCCGGCAATCGGAAAACTTGCGACCCCCAGACTTGCGGTAATACATAGCGGGGAAAGAGCCCCGCTGAACTTGAGGGCCTGCACGGAGAGGCGTATCCGGTCAGCGACAAATACAGCTTCCTTGAGAGTCGAATCAGGCAGAATGGAAATGAACTCCTCACCCCCGTAACGGGCAGCGCAGTCATAACTGCGCAACTCCTTCTGCAACTGGGTTGCTACCCTCTGCAGCACCACATCACCCTGAAGATGTCCGTAAGTATCGTTAACTTTCTTGAAAAGGTCAATATCCAGCATGATCAGCGAAAGATGGCCGCCTTTCCGGACGGACCGCTGTACTTCCTTGTCCAGTGCCTCCATCATGTAGCGGCGATTGAACAGGCCGGTCAGATGATCGGTATTTGACAGTTCCAGAAGCAGTTCGTTGGAGCGTTTCAGATCATCCTGCAGATTCTTGATCTTGAGATGGACTTTTACCCGTGCGACAAGTTCTTCTGGATCAAAGGGTTTGGTGATGTAGTCACTGGCCCCCTGTTCGAGTCCTTTGATCTTAAGCTCACGATCGTTCATTCCGGTCAGGATCAGGACGGGTACATCCTGCAGATCAGGCCGCGCCTTGAGCATGCTCAGAAACTTGAAACCGTCGATGCGCGGCATTTCCAAATCGCACAGTATGATGTCCACCGGAGCGGAAAGCAGCTTCTTGAACCCCTCCAGTCCATCTTCCGCTTCGTAGTAACGGGAAAACAGATCGAATGTTTCAAGAGTCTTTATGATCCGCTCTCTAACCGTGCTGGAATCATCTATGATAAGAACGCTGTTGGCCATTTTTCCGGACTCTACCCCAATTACCGCCGAAACTCAATTTTAAAAATCGCTATCTCTGTGGATCTTCTAAATAAAGTCAGAGCAGCGGCTCTTTGGCCAACCGCTTCATTTCGGTTATCGTTGCAACATAGTCGTTGCTGTTGAAAACCGCGCTGCCGGCAACAAAAACATCTGCTCCGGCGTGCGCTATGCGGGCAATATTGGAGGCCTTGACCCCACCATCTACTTCCAGTTCGGCCTCACAACCGCGCCGGTCAAGCATGGCCCTCAACGAATGGATCTTCGGCAGGCAGGCTTCGATAAAACTCTGCCCTCCAAATCCGGGATTAACCGTCATCAAAAGCACCAGATCCAGATCTTCAATAACGTAGTCCAGTACGTTCAGCGATGTGGCTGGATTGAGCGAAACGCCGGCCTTCTTGCCGAACGATTTTATCAACTGCACTGAGCGGTGCAGATGATTGACAGCTTCGGCGTGTACAACGATGATATCTGCTCCGGCGGCGGCAAAGTCCGCGATGTAGAGATCGGGGTTTTCGATCATCAGGTGCACATCCAGCGGAAGCGAGGTCACCTTGCGGGCTGCTTCCACAATCAGCGGACCGATCGTGATATTGGGAACAAAATGTCCATCCATTACATCGATGTGGATGTAGTCGGCGCCGGCCGCTTCAACCGCGCGAATTTCTTCGCCGAGGCGCGAGAAATCTGCGGAAAGAATCGAGGGTGCAATTTTTTTCATTTGGAGACTCCGTCTTGGATTATTGCTGTCTGCGTATGCGTGCCGCAAAGAAACCGTCCGTGCCGTGACGGTGAGGCCAGGCCCTGAACATGCCGTAAAACTCGAACAGCTCATTCCAGGTCGGGAAAAGTTCGTTCAGGTTTTCTAGCACGAATTCAGGGTGATGCAAAAGGAATTCCTCCACGACCTCCTCGTTTTCTTCAACTGAAGTGGAACAGGTCGAGTAGAGTAGTGAGCCGCCCGGTTTCAGCAAGGTTGCGGCGTTTTTCAGCAGAATTTTCTGTACCGCCGCCAATCGGGTTAAATCGCCATGATTCAGGCGCCACTTTGCTTCCGGATTGCGGCGGATTACGCCTAAACCGGAACAGGGCGCATCCAGCAGAATCCTGTCAAAAGTTCCGGCTGGTAACGTATCAGTCCGGTGCAAATCGGCAACCGCAGTGGACAAACAGTTTATACCGAGACGGCGGGCATTTTCCTTCACTATGGTTAATTTAGACCGTGAAATATCGGTTGCGATCAAATTGCCGGTGTCATCCATCTGCTGCGCAATATGACAGGCCTTGCCGCCGGGAGCGGCGCAGGCGTCCCAGACAGAATGCCCCGGTTCCGCGCCCAATAAATATCCGGCCAGCTGGGAGGCCTCGTCCTGGACAGCAAAATGGCCGGCCTCGAAACCCGGCAGGCTGATGATCGCATGGCGACCGGCAACTACGATTCCATCGGGAGAAAAACGGCAGGGAGCTGCCTCAATACCCTGTTTTTCGAATTCCCGCAGTAACTCCTCCCGACTGGTACGCAGCCTGTTGACCCTGATCGTCAAGGGCGGCTGCTTTGACGATGCCTCGGCCAGACGATTAGCTTCCTCTATACCCAATTGAGCAATCCAGTGTTCGGCCAGCCACTCCGGATGGGAATGTAGGGCCGCTATCGATGCGGCCGGACAGGCAGCCGGGTCGGGAAAGGTTATCGAATCCCGCCGGCGGAGATAGTTGCGCAAGACAGCATTCACCAGTCCGCTTGTGCGTGGGGAGATTTGTTTTGCAAGATTGACCGACTCGTTGACCGCGGCCGACTCTGGAATCCGGTCGAGACAGGTCAGCTGGTAAAGCCCTATTCTGAGTATGACAAGCGCCTGTGCATCAAGTTCTTTGAGCGGTTTTTCAAGCAGTTGGGCAAGAATATGATCCAAAGTCCCCTGACGCCGCAAGACACCGAAAACCAGCTCGGCAAACAAGCCACGATCAGGTCCGGCAAGGACGCCGTACGCCAGTTCACTGTCAATCAGTCGATCGGCAAATCCATCCTGCTTGCCGATACGCTGCAGTGTGTCGAATGCTGCATGACGCGGATTGGCGGAAGGCTCGGTTTTGGCTGCACGTCTTAAAATCATGGGGCCCCATCGTTAATTAAATTTGCTGATAAAACAGGATAACGCACATCATAGTCACCATGCCGTAAAAGTGCAAGCGCGGTTAACGGGAATAGCCCGGCAAAAGTCAGTAAATCGGCTATTTCCCTTGCATAGCCACCCCTGATTTGCTACATTTCCAGACCATCCAAATTCCAGCAAAGAACTGAAACGATATTGATGAATCTACTTGCCGTTGAAAAACCTGCCCGCTACATGGGAGGCGAAATGGGCTCCATCCGCAAGGATGTAGCTGATCTGCGCTTTGCTTTGGCGTTTCCCGATGTCTATGAAGTCGGCATGAGCCACCTGGGTCTGCGTATTCTCTACCATGTCCTCAACAGAGTAGACGGCATCGCGGCGGAAAGGGTTTTTTCCCCCTGGCCGGACATGGAGGAACTGCTCAGGAAAGCCGGTGATTCTCTGGCCACGCTGGAAAGCGGCACACCTCTGGCTGGATGCGACATAATCGGCTTCACGTTGCAGTACGAGCTCTCCTACACCAATATCGTCAACATGCTGCGACTGGCTGGAATTCCGCTATTGGCCAGTGAGCGCGCTGACATCTTCCCGCTGGTCATTGCCGGCGGCCCCTGCGCCTATAACCCCGAGCCTCTGGCCCCTTTTCTGGATGCCGTTCTGCTGGGGGACGGCGAAGAAGCTGTCCTTGAAATCGCCCGGACGGTAATGGACGGCAAAAAGTGCGGAGAGTCTAAAACACAACTACTTGAGCGTCTGGCCACCATCGAAGGGGTCTATGTACCCTCGTTGTTCGAGCCTCAATACCATCCCGACGGCACCATCTCGGCGATTAACCCGCTCAAGCCCGGATACACCAGGGTAAGGCGACGTTTTCTCGCTGATCTCGACTCGGCCCCCTATCCCGCGGCCCCGGTCGTCCCCTTCATGAAAACAGTGCATGACCGGGTGGCGGTCGAGATTGCCCGCGGCTGCACCCGTGGCTGCCGTTTTTGCCAGGCCGGTTATATCTATCGTCCCTTGCGTGAGCGTTCCCAGGATACGATCCTCAAGCTTGTGGACGAAGCACTGCAGGCGACCGGTTACGACGAAGTATCGCTGCTGTCACTTTCTACCGGTGATTACTCCTGTGTAGCGCCGCTATTAACTGAGTTGATGGCCCGCTATGCCGAGGCCAGGGTGGCGGTATCGCTGCCGTCGCTGCGGGTCGGCACTTTGACCGACGGATTGATCGAAGAAATCAAGAAGGTACGCAAGACCGGCTTTACGCTGGCTCCAGAAGCGGGCAGCGACCGTATGCGACGGGTCATCAACAAGGGTATTTCCGAGGATGACCTGATTGCGGGCGCCGCCAGCATCTACAATGCCGGATGGCGGTTGATAAAGCTGTATTTCATGATCGGCCTGCCGGGTGAAACCGTTGACGATGTGGCACAGATCTCCGCTTTGGCACGCAAGGTCAAGGACCAGGCCAAGGCGGCCGGTGCAGGCGGCGATGTCAATGTCGCGGTGAGCACCTTTGTACCCAAGGCCCACACCCCATTTCAATGGGAGCCGCAGATTTCGAAACAGGAAACTCTTGATCTGCAGTACCAACTACACTGTGATCTGAAGAAACGAAAACTGAGATTCAAATGGCAGGATGCATCCCTGTCGCTGATGGAGGGGGTCTTTGCCCGCGGCGACCGGCGCTTGGCGCCGGTGCTGGCCAGAGCGGTTGAGCTGGGATGCCGCTTCGACGGCTGGGGCGACCATTTTTCTCTGGAGCGATGGCAGCAGGCGTTCAGCGACTGTGGTATCCAGCCGGAATGGTACCTGCGTCGGCGCGAACTGACCGAAATACTGCCGTGGGAACATCTGGATTGCGGCGTAACCCGCGAGTTCCTGCTGGCTGAACGAGAGCGGGCATTCAATGAAGCTGCTACAGAGGACTGCCGGAATGGCAATTGTACCGCCTGCGGCGTCTGTGACTTCAATGAGGTGACCACCAGACTCACCCAGAAATCCGATCCGCAGCCCCGAATCACAATCCCTGATGCCGGACAACAGCCCGCCAGGGTTCGACTTAGGTTTGCCAAAAACGGCACCATGCGCTACCTGAGCCACCTTGAACTGATCACGGTCTTCACCCGCGCTGTCAGCCGTGGCGGAGTGCCGATACTCTTTTCACAGGGTTTTCACCCGCATCCCCGTTTTTCTTTCGGCACTGCCACATCTGTCGGAGTTGAATCCCGGGCCGAGTACATGGATATGTTTATCGCGGCCGGAACCACAGCTGCAGATGTGCAGGAACGGCTTAACAGCGTGCTTCCGGAAGGTCTTAATATACTTGAATCATTCGATGTGGATCTTAAAGCGCCATCGATCTCGACCCTGATCGATGCCACACGTTACCGGATATACCTGGATTCCGTCCCGGCCGGTCAGCTGGTGGATCTATGTGTGCGTTTTTTGGCACATGATTCTTTCGTAATTCAGCGCACCAAAAAAGGTGACGTGCAGGAAGTAGATCTCCGGAGCGAAACCGTATCACTGGGCACGGACGGGCGGGCTCTGGAGCTGGTTGCAAAACGTGGCAAACCGCTGGAGTTTGCCAGGGCCATCAGTGGTAACGACATGCTCAAGGGCGAGGATATCCGGATAGAGAAACTGGAAGTCATATTCGTCCAATAAAGTTTTTCACAATTTCAATTTTACATATACGGAGAAAACCAACATGGGAGCAGAGTTAGTAATTAATGCCGCCTCCCACGAAACCCGCATCGCGCTGATCGAGAACGGCACCATTGCCGAACTGTACATCGAGCGCAGCCGCGAAAAGGGGATCGTGGGCAACATCTACAAGGGGCGCGTGATCCGGGTACTACCCGGAATGCAGGCGGCCTTTGTTGACATAGGTCTCGAAAAAGCAGCTTTTCTGTATGTTGCCGACGTTTTTGACGCAATTGAAGAGTATGAGTCACTGCTAGACAGCGGCAACAAAAAAGATGACGAGTCTCGCGACGAACAGGAACCGGGCGGACACCCGGAATTTCGCCCGCTGCATCCGATCGAAGACCTGCTGCAGGAGGGACAGGAACTACTGGTGCAGATTTCCAAGGAACCCCTGGGAACTAAGGGCGCCCGCATAACCTCCCACATATCCCTTCCAGGCCGGCATCTTGTGTACATGCCTACCGTAGACCATATCGGCATCTCACGCCGGATCGAGGACGAAGAGGAACGGGAGCGGTTGCGTGAAGTCGTGGAACGGCTCAAACAACCCGGCTCCGGTTATATCGTCAGAACGGTCTCGGAAGGAAAGAGCGAAGAAGACCTGATCGCGGATATCCAGTACCTTTCCACGCTCTGGAACGAGATTTCCACCCGCAAGGACAAGGCTGCCGTACCCTCACTGCTGCACTCAGATCTGGATGTGGTTCAGAAGGTCGTGCGCGACATCGTTACGGAACAGGTTGACAGGATCGTGGTTGATTCCAAGACCGACTATGACAGGATCGTGCAGTTCATCTCCACTTTCGCGGCAAAAATGAAATATGCGATTGAACTATACGACGAGGAAGAACCGATCTTCGACCACTACGGACTAGAGGTCGAGATCAGCCGTGCTTTGGGAAGGAAAGTCTGGCTCAAGTCAGGCGGCTATATCATCATCGAGCAAACCGAGGCGCTGACCGCTATCGATGTCAATACCGGCCGCTTCGTCGGCAAACACAACCTGGAAGACACAATCCTCAAGACCAATCTGGAAGCGGTCAAGGAGATCGCCTACCAGCTGCGCCTGCGCAATATTGGCGGCATCATCATAATCGACTTCATTGACATGGAAAAAGAGGTAAATCGTGAAAAGGTCTTCGGCGCGTTGGAAGAAGCGCTCAAGGCGGACAAATCAAAAACCAATATACTGAAAATATCCGAACTCGGGCTGGTGGAGATGACCAGAAAACGGGTGCGTGAAAGTATCGGCCGCATGATGTGCGAACCATGCACCTACTGTGAAGGGCGTGGATATATAAAATCCAAAACGACCATCTGCCACGAAATCTTCCGCGAGTTGCGCCGTGAGATGCTTGACATACGAGGAACCAAGGCAACCGTTACAGTTCATCCGCTTGTCGCGGATCTGCTGTATGACGAGGAAAGACGTGGGCTTGAGGAGTTGGAAAAGAAGTTCAAAAAGCGGATCACGGTGCGCGCCAAGCCGGGCTTCCACCAGGAACAGTTTGAAATCCTGATCAACTGAACGGGCAAGAAACAATAAATTAATTATGTCAAATGGCGGTGGTGTAACCACCGCCATTTGACGTAAATACCTTTTAAGCTGTTAGGCGGCCTTCTGGTTCAGGGTATCCTGCTGATAATGTGCGGTAAAGTATTCCATGGCTTCACGCATGATCACGGAAATACTCTTATTGGTTGTACTCATCAGGCTTTCCAAGTGCTCGCGCTCTTCGTCACTGACTCTCATTGAAATAACATTGTAACGTGGATTCTCTCTCATTCTTCCCATTGTAATCTTCCTCCCTGGTATTTTTATGGTTTGTTTCGTGCGTTTTCGAACGAATGTACCGTTTACACTAGCCAATATCGTGCCAATTTCAGTAAAAAATATAAAATTCAATTATATCAGCTGATTGCATAATCAGGAATAAGTGCCGATTATGTGGGCGGTAAAGATATGTGACAAAAGTGGCACATTAGTGGCCAAAAGTATACACAGTTTTATAACAAGGGCTTCTTGGGAGAATATAATTTCTGAGAGGGCTTTAATCATGGCTGTTTAGCGGCCGGATCACTTCGATACTGTGTTTTACTAGCATGCGATAAAACGTGCGGCGCGGAACATTGGCCAGCCGGGCAGCTTTGGCAACGTTTCCGCCGGTCTCTTCAAGATAGCGTAAAATAATATTCTTTTCGGTACGGCCAACCTGTAGCTCCCGCTCCGCCTTGAACGAAATCCGGCGACGGTTGGCGTCGTCATCATGGCATGTCTCATAGGTGCTCCTGAAAATGGTAGGAAGGGTTTCCAATCGGACCGGCCCCTCCTTGGTAAGGACGGCAGCCCGTTCAATCACATTCTGCATCTCGCGGATGTTACCCGGCCAGGGATAGTGCTGCATGGCCCTTATGGCACGCTCTTCGATACCTGCAATTGATTTATTAAGCTTCTTGCGGGCTTTTTCGATGAAATGCAGCGCAAGTTCCGGCACGGACTCCACTCGATCGCGAAGCGGAGGTAGCGCAATACAAAAGACATTCAAGCGGTAGTAAAGATCCTCCCGGAACCACCCCTCTCGAACGCCCATCTCAAGATGCTTGTTGGTGGCGGCAATCAGGCGCACATCGACCTTGCGGGCGTTGATGCCGCCGACCGGACGCACTTCTCCCAGATCCAGCACCCTCAGCAACTCGGCCTGAAGCTTGGGAGTAATGTCGCCGATTTCGTCCAAAAAAATAGTGCCGCCGTTAGCAGCCTCGAAAAGCCCCTTTTTGTCTGATATTGCTCCGGTAAAGGATCCTTTTTTATGGCCAAAAAGCTCGCTTTCCAACAATGAATCGGTAATCGTCGTACAGTTGACCGTCATTAGCGGCTTATCGTTACGCAGGCTCATGCGGTGAATGGCACGAGCCGTCAACTCTTTACCGGTGCCGGTCTCCCCCCTGATCAACACAGTCGTCGGAGTGGGAGCAACCTGGCTTATAAGCCCCATCACCTCATGTATCCCCGGATCACTCCCGATAATGAGGTCGTCTCCAGCCTGGCGGTCAAGCTCACGCCGCACCAGTTCATATTTCTGCATCAAACGTCCACGATCTTCGTCAATCTGTTGCATGTTGTGCGGCAGACACATTTCTATATCCGCCAAACCCTGGAATACGGCCACCGCATGTTCCCGGCAGGTGTTATAGCCGCAGGCCCGGCAGTTCATCTCGTCACCTTGAGTAAATTTATTGGTGGATTGAAGAATACGTTTGACATCGTCTTTTCCCGGAGTGGCAAGTTTGCGCGACTTGTCCGAATACGACCTCGCAAGGCCGGGCATCACTAACGCCGGTCGATAATGCGGAGCGGTGGCGTATTCAAGCTTGCTGTTGCTGTGGCAAACTATCAATTTGCGCTTGTAGAAGTAATTCAGATCAGAATCTCGGGTCGGCCCGTCCACGCAACCTCCGTCACAGAAGCGGAGATCGACAAACGATGGGGAAACCCTGCCCGCTGCCAGATCACGGATTATTCCGATGGTATGCGACTCCCCTTCGGCGCTGACGGTTTCCGTATCCAGCAGATCAGGTTCAAAGCCGAATACCTTGAGTGGAGCACCGGTCAAGGTGAAGAGACGCGCAGAGCCCGGGTCAAGCCCATCGAAAGGCATTTCCGCCAGAGAAGCGGGAGTAATCCTGCGGTTTTTCAGCAACTTGTCAATTTCCTGGTAAGTCAACACCACATCAATGGCGTTCGACTCCTCGGATTGAATCTCAAATTTGGCTGCAATACAACTGCTGACATAAACAACCTTGGTGTCTTCACCACGAATGCTTTTTATGAAGCGACCCATGGCAATCATCGGAGAAACTACCGGCATGATATTGGGAAGAAGCGATGGATAATGGCGCTCAATCAGGTCAACAACCGCTGGACAGTGAGATGATATCAATGGTTTGTCTGCGCACTGAAGGGCTTCACGATAGCTGCTGGCGATCATGCTGGCCCCATAAGCTCCCTCATGCACCTCGCAAAACCCCAGGCTCTTCAGTGCCGCGACCAGCTGGCCCGGCATCAGTGCATGAAAGAAGGTGGGAAACGAACACCCCAGCACCGCCACAACCGGCGCTCCGGACGCGAGCATCTCCTGGGTTTTAACCATGCGGTCAACCACCACCTTGGCCTTTTGCGGGCAACTGAGGCAATTCCCGCAACCGATACAGCGGTCATACATGATCTGGGCAAATCCCTGGTCAACCTTGATGGCCTTGACCGGACAGCTGCGCACACAAGAGTAGCAACGCCGGCAGCGTTCCTTATAGGTGATAATGGGTTCCATTGATTCCCGTCCCGACAAAATCCTTGAATTGGCTGATCTGTATTTTTATCTACAATACACAAGTTTCACAGAGTGTGCAACTTTTGACACACATTGTTTTCAGAAATTTCCGAGCCATTTATCTGACACGGCACATTCTCCTGATGTTGCCGGTATCATTTATTATTTCGCTTGACACCCCCCTCTTCTATGATATTGTGCAAATTAAAATTTATGAATTTATGGTGACGAAGGGCCGGATTTCACACTGGACTTGGGTTCCATTTATCCACAGCACTTGAATAGTTCTCCCCCAAGTTGGTCGAATTGCCGGAAACAGCCGCTATTAAATGGTTGCACCGCTGGAATTCGACCATTTTTTTGTTTTGCTTCAGGCAAAAGGATATTTGAGACGATCAGTTGTGCCGTCTCCGATCAGAAAGCAGCCGGATCGAAATGCTAGACCTCGCCATTACTTTTCTTAAAGATCAACTGAACTCATATCTGTTGACCCGGACCGGTTCCGATTCGGTGAAGGCAACCATGAGCAAGCTGGTTGATGAATCGGGCAAGTACGCCTTCGATATCGACAACATCTGCTGCACGATCATCAACATCGAGGAAGAGCGGATCATGAAGTTCCATCTCCCCGACTACACCAACGTCAACGGCCAGCACATCGTGCTGGAGCCGGAGCTCAAACTCAACCTGCACGTGATGTTCGCGGCAAACTTCACGCACTACGACCAGGCCCTCAAATACATCTCCTACGCCTTGACCTATTTCCAGGCTCATCCGGTATTCGCCTCTGACGAATATCCGGCTCTGCCAAACGAGATCGGCAAACTGACCGTGGAACTCCTGTCGCTCAATTATGAACAGCTAAACCAGATCTGGGCCTTCATCGGAGGCAGGCAGTTGCCGTCGGTAGTCTATAAAGTGCGCATGGTGACGCTGCAGGATGAGGCGCAAACAACGGTTCAACCGCCACTTACGACCATCAGTGCAACCATCCGGAACCGATGATTACCAGCTTCCGCATACTGTTCACGATCAACGTCGCCCATGGCTATTACAGCGACAATTGCCGGGATTTCGATTTTATCGTACCGGCCGACACCGGCGGCAAACTCAGGAACGGCAAACTGCTCGCCAAGGTTCGGGACGGTATGTTGTATGTCTTGTATGAGGCGGATGATGCTGGGGCAGCGCTGATCAAGATGACCGGGGCCAGTTTGCGCTTCGGCCTGAAACTCCGGAACCCGCTGTTCGGCAACATCACCGATTTTAGCGTCCCGACCCCGCTTTACCGGAACAGCCTCACTGCGGGAAGCCTTGCCCCGGCAATGGAAGTGGCAATGACGGGACGACTCTTCAGCCATGCCGTCACCAAAAGCGATCGGCCGGTCACGGTAACGGTCAATGCGCCAACCGGTCAACCGTTGCAGGCAGAAAGCATCACCGCTGACAACGACCGCTCAACGGTTTCGTTCGATCTGACCGGACAGACGCCCGGATTGTACATGGTTACGGAGCAATACCCGTACGGACTTGAAACGGTCCCCTATTATTTTGATGCGGAGCTGCTGCAGGACGGCATCTTCGGGATGGTTGAAATAAGGATCGATAGCGGTTTCTACAACTTGCCGCCATCATTTACGATCAACTTCAATGCAAAGCAGGAAACGATCAAGTATTACCTGGTTGCCAGTAACCACACCGCCAGCGAATTCAATCATCTGGCTGTCGTGGACAACGGTTTCTCCGAAGAGGGGCGCTCGCGGATAAACTTTACCAGAATTCCGTCGTCCTCCTTCACCTCCGACGAGATTCCGTCGGGGATGATCGCAAAAACCGGGGACAGGGTGGTGCTCTTCAAATCGCAGACGGTTGTAGCAAGACATGAAAAAGCGCGCAAGAAAATTCAGTTGAGCAGAAACGGCGATGTGCTGATCAAGCACCTGCCCCAACCGGGGGCGGACAAAACAAGCGGAGACATGATCATACATATTTCCAGGCCTTAAACGGGAGAAACCTGAATCAATATTGTCTTGCTGATTTTTTTGTTCACAAATGTAACGACTCAAGTTGCAAGAGACTAAAAACTGTAAAGGAAGGAAGATTATGCCAACCTACAAGACACCAGACGTGTATGTGGAAGAAATTTCGGTATTCCCCCCTTCGGTGGCGGAAGTGGAAACGGCCATTCCGGCCTTCATCGGATACAGCGAATCCGCCCGGAAAAACGCCGACAACGACCTGATCCTCAAGCCGACCAAGATCTACTCTCTGAAGGACTTCGAGCGCTACTACGGTATTGCCGAGGATGATGCAATTGCGGTAACCGTTGCCGATGACGGCCAGGGCGGCTTCACGGTCGGCAGTTTCAGCGAGCCGTCCGTGAAATACCTGCTCTACTACAGCGTCAAGATGTTCTTCGACAATGGCGGCGGGCAGTGCTACATCGTCTCGGTCGGCGCCTACCAGTCCCCGGCGGTGATCGACCTGACCGGCGACGCCTCCAGCGACCCGGCTACAATGTACGGCCTGCAGGATGGCCTGGAAGCTGTCAAGCTGGAAGACGAGCCGACCCTGATCGTGATCCCGGAGGCGGTCCAGCTTTCCACCGCCGACTATACCACGCTGGTTCAGGCGGTGCTGCTGCAGTGCAATACGCTCCGCGACCGTTTCGCCATCTTCGATATCCGCGACGGCAACAGCGACCTGGACGCCACCGGACTGAGCAACAACCGCGGCTACTTCGGCAACAACTACCTGAAGTACGCCGCAGCCTATTACCCGTTCGTCAAGAGCACGATGAACTACTTCGTCAACAGCGCTGAAACCAACGTCGATGTGACCTATGGCGCCGATCCGGCGGCCGACCTGTCCACATTCAAAAACAGCAATACCGCACTGTACAACTTCGTCAAAACCGTGCTGAAAGACCATTTCATCACGCTGACCCCCAGCGGCGCGGTGGCCGGGGTCTACGCCGCCACCGACAGCAACCGCGGCGTTTGGAAAGCTCCGGCCAACGTCAGCCTGGCGGGTGTGATCGAACCTGCCATAAAACTGGATAACGCCAGGCAGGACGGCTTGAACGTGGATGCCACCTCGGGAAAATCGATCAACGCGATCCGTTCCTTCATGGGCAAGGGCACCCTGGTCTGGGGGGCGCGCACGCTGGCCGGCAACGACAACGAGTGGCGCTACGTGCCGGTGCGACGGTTCTTCAACATGGTGGAAGAGTCGGTCAAGAAATCAACCTACTGGGCCGTGTTCGAACCCAACGATGCCAACACCTGGGTCAAGGTGCGCGGCATGATCGAGAACTACCTGACCCAGAAATGGCGCGAAGGCGCGCTGGCCGGCGCAACCCCCAAGGAAGCCTTCTTTGTCAGGTGCGGACTGGGCATCACGATGACTTCACAGGATATTCTTGAAGGCAGGATGAATGTGGAGATCGGCATGGCGGCGGTACGGCCGGCCGAGTTCATCATCCTGAAATTCTCGCACAAACTGCAGACATCGTAATGCCATGGAATATCTAATGCCACACCCCCTCTAAATCTCCCCATATCAGGGGAGACTTCAAGGCCTCCCCCCTGACAAGGGGGGATTGAGGGGGGTTGGTTGTAAAATCACAAGAAGCTATTTCATCACCCAAATACACACTAAAAGGATGACACCATGGCTAAACAATATCCTCTTCCATCTTTTCATTTCATTGTCGAATGGGGCGGCACACGCATCGGTTTTTCGGAGGTCGGCGGACTGACCCAGGAGAATCAGGCCATCGAATACCGTGATGGCTCCTTCCCGGAATATTCATCGATAAAAATGCCTGGACTCCGCAAATTCAGCAACATCTCGCTCAAGCGCGGCATCGTCAAAAGCGACAACGAATTCTTCAAGTGGCTCAGCACCGTCAAGCTCAATACGGTGGAACGGCGCAACCTGGTTATCAGCCTGCTCAACGAGGAGCACCAGCCGGTGATGGTCTGGAAGGTGCAAAATGCCTTTCCGGTCAAGGTGGAAGGTCCGCAACTGAAGGCTTCGGCCAATGAAGTCGCGATCGAATCGATCGAAATTGCCCACGAAGGCCTCGAAGTACAGAATGACTGATGGCTAATTACTACCCCCCCGTCAGTTTTCATTTCAAGGTCGAGGTGCTGGGACTGTCCCCTATCAGCAACGATGTCCGCTTCACCGAGGTCAGCGGACTCTCGGTGGAGATGGGTACCGAAGAGGTGCCCGAGGGGGGCGAAAACCGCTTTATCCAGAAATACCCGACCCAGGCCAAGTACCCGGAACTGGTGCTGAAGCGCGGTCTTCTGCTGAACTCGGAGATCGTGAACTGGGTCAGGGAGTGCATCGAAGACTACAGGATCCAACCCAAAAATATCGACATCAAGCTGTTAAACGAACAGCACCAGCCGCTGGTAACCTGGCATCTGGTCAACGCCTATCCGACCAAATGGTCGGTCAGCGACCTGAATGCCGCCAACAACGCGGTCTCGATCGAAACTCTGCAGCTGTATTATCAATATTTCACCGTGGACAAGGGCTGACCCATGCCGGTTATTATCGATGAAGTCATAATTTCGGTTGAAGTTTCCAACCAGGCCTCCGGCGGCGCCGCATCCGCTCCCGCTCCGTCGGCGAGTGATGACAAGCAGGTCATCATAGCCGAATGCGTGGAACGGGTGCTGGACATTCTCCGGCAGAAGAAGGAGCGCTGAACCATGGGCAGGCGGGGTACTTTGGAAAAACTGCTGATCAGGGCCTACGAGTCGCCCAGGTATGCCGGGCAGCCGGTATCCGAGTTCACGGCCTTTGTCAACCCCAACGAGATCACGCTCTCCTACGAGATGGAATACGACAGCGCCCAGGGTTCGGGAACCAACAACAGCCGGATGAACTTCAAAAAGATCAAGCCGGGCGACATGTCGCTGACCTTCTTCATCGACGGCACCGGGGCCAGCGGTCGGACGGCGGACGTGCAGCAGCAGGTGGAGCTGTTCCGGACCGTGACCGGCTATAACGGCAACATCCACCGCCCCAACTACCTCAAGGTTGTCTGGGGTACGCTGCAGGTCAAGCGTTGCGTCCTTAAGAGCGCCTCGATCGCCTACAAGCTGTTCCAGCCGGACGGTGTGCCGTTGCGGGCGGTTATTACCGCCAGCTTCACCGACAACTCGGACGACCAGACCCGCGTGGCCATGTCGCAGGACCAATCCCCCGACCTGACCCATGTGCGCATGGTAAAAGCCGGTGACACCCTGCCGGCGCTGTGCCGGGAAATCTACAATGATCCGTCCTGTTACCTGGAGGTGGCCCGCGCCAACCGGATCGACGACTTCCGCAACCTGACGCCCGGCGTCAGGATTATCTTTCCGCCATTGGAGAAATAGCCATTCCAGAAGAACGGTCGATACCCATTCCCGCCGAGCACCGCGAATTCACCGTCAAGGTGGATGGTGTCGTAATTGCGCGGGAGCATCAGCTGCTGGCCGTCAATGTCACCAAATCGGCCAACCGGATCTCCTCGGCCAGGATCGTGTACCTGGACGGCGCCGCAGCTTCCGGTGATTTCCCCCTGAGCAATTCCGACAGTTTTGTCCCTGGGCGGGAGGTGGAAATCCTGGCCGGCACAACCGGCGACCCGGTCACGCTCTTCAAGGGGATCGCGATCCGCCAGAGTCTGAAAGTGCGCGACCATTGCGCGCCACAGCTGGTGGTGGAATGCCGGCACAAGGCGGTCAAGCTGACGGTCGGACCCAAAAACGCCTACTTCCTCGACCGGAAGGACAGCGAAATCATCGACAGCCTGCTGCGGAATGCCGGCCTGGAGGCGGAGGTGGAAAACACGGCCGTGACCCACAAGCAGCAGGTGCAGTACAGCTGCAGCGACTGGGACTTCCTGCTGATGCGGGCCGAAGCCAACGGCAAACTGGTCTTCACCGCCGATGACAGGGTGATCGTCAAGAGCCCGGCAACCGGCGCTCCGGCGGTCTGCTCGCTGCAGTTCGGAGCGACGATCCTGGAGATGGATACCCAGATCGATGCGCGCCAGCAGTACAGCTCCGTGAAATCAGCCACCTGGGATGCGGCGCAACAGGAACTGGTCGAGAAGGAGGCCGCCGATCCCGGCATCAATGGTCCCGGCAACCTGGGAAGTGGCGAGTTGGCGGCGGTGGCAGGGCTTGACCATTACCACCTGCAGCATGCGGCGCTGGCCGGGGACGAGGCCCAGGCCTGGGCCGATGCCCGCTGGCTGAAATCACAATTCAGCAGGGTCAACGGCCGCGTCAAATGCGAGGGCATCGCCACGGTCAACCCTGGCGACACCGTCACGCTGGGCGGCATCGGCGAACGCTACAACGGCGACGTGTTCGTCAGCAGAGTCCGCCATGACTTCGACCTGGTGCAGGGGTGGAAAACCAACCTCCAGTTCGGCAACCTGGACAGCTGGCTGGGGGAGGAACAGGCGGTCTCCGCGCCCAAGGCCTCGGCGCTGCTGCCGGGGATCTGCGGCCTGCAGATCGGGATCGTAACCGGCAACGAAGACCCGGACGGCGAGCACCGGATACGGGTCAGGATGCCGCTGGTTGACCAGCAGGGGGATGGAACCTGGGCAAGGGTGGCGGCTATTGACGCCGGGGATCAGCGCGGTTTCTTCTTCCGGCCGGAGATCGGCGACGAGGTAGTGCTGGGGTTTTTAAATGACGATCCGCGCCAGGCGGTGCTGCTGGGCATGCTGCACAGTAGCGCCAAGGCCGCGCCGCTGCAGGGCTCGGACGACAACCACGAGAAGCTCTACCAGAGCCGCTCGCAGATGAAACTCTACTTCAACGACGACACCAAGGTCATGCGCCTGGAAACTCCGGCAGGAAACATGATCACGCTCAGCGAAGAGGACCAGGCCGTCAAGATCGTCGACCAGAACGGCAACAAGCTGGAGATGACCCCGGACGGCATCACCATCGAAAGCAACAAAGCCATCACACTCAAGGCCGGCACGGAGCTGAAGCTGGAGTCGGGCTGTGCGCTGAACGTCAAGGGTGGCACGGAACTGAAAATGTCGGGAACCTCAGGCGCCGAGGTTTCCAGCAGCGGGGTGACCAAGGTCAAGGGGAGTCTGCTGCAATTGAACTGAAAGGCAAATCCCCCCTAACCCCCCTTTCGTTAGGGGGGGACTTTAAAGCTTCCCCCTTTGCAAAGGGGGATTGAGGGGGATTTGATTTTGAATGTGATCAGCAGAATTTCGAAAGGAACTTTATGCCGGCCGCTGCACGGGTAGGAGACGTGACAAATCATGGCGGAACCATCGTCGGCCCGGGAGTGGCAACGGTGCTGATCGGCGGCATGCCGGCCGCGGTGGCGGGCGACAGCCACGTCTGTTCGCTCCCCCCCAGCGGGCATCAGCCGACCGCCAGCGTATTCCCGGCCGGCAGCGCGACGGTGCTGATCGGCGGCATGCCGGCCCTGCGAACGACAGACGCCTGTATCTGCGGCGCAATGGCGGCGGTCGGTGAACCGACCGTGATAATTAACTGAAGGCACTTACCATGAACAACAACGCACCAGACAACCAGCAGACCTCGTTCCTCGGCAGCGGCTGGAGCTTTCCTCCCCGTTTCGTTCGCGAAACCGGCCAGGTGCTGATGACCTCGGATGAGGACGATATCCGCGCCAGCCTGGAGATCCTGCTAGGAACCGCTGCCGGCGAGCGTTTCCTGAATCCGGAATACGGTCTCGACCTGCACGAAATGCTATTCGAACCGCTCGGCACCACCATGAAGACCTTCCTTGAAGACCGGGTCAGGACCTCCATCCTGGTCCATGAGCCACGCATCAACCTGCTCTCGCTGAAACTGGACACGACGGCTCAGTACGAAGGGAAGATCACATGGATTCTGGATTATCAAATTCGGGCCACCAACTCGCGCTACAATCTGGTCTATCCGTTCTATGTCTCAGACGGCAACGAGGTGCGCAGGAGCGTTGAGGTTAGCAACCCTTGAAGGTGAAGCGACATGGCTGAAAAAGACATCATCAGGAACATGATCTTCCAGCCGGGCCAGAGCCAGGGCGAACGCATGCCGGTGGAGCTGGGGGTTCACCACGCCGATCTGGATGAACATACACCGGAAGAGCAGCTGCGCTTTACCCGCAAGCTGGCGGCTTACATCGGTTATTTCGGCAATGACGCCGACACTCCCGAGGGAGACTGGTCCAACTTCTTTCCCGTCGGCGATGAAGCCATCAAAAAGGCGCTGGAAAACGGCGCGGGCGATACCCAGCCACATCTGGCGCTGTTTCTGGCATTTCTGGAGCTGTACCGCATTCCCCGGGAGGTTATCAACCGCATCAGCGGACGCCATCTGGATTTTTACTATCGGGACGTGCTGCGGCTCGAAAAGAAGGGTGCCCTGCCGGACAGGGTCCACCTGCTGCTGGAGCTGAAAAAGAACTCTCCGCCGATCATGGTCGGGCCGGAGCTGCTCTTTTCGGCCGGCAAGGATACGCTTGGCCGGGAACTGATCTACACCGCAAGCCGTTCCACCGTGATCAACAGCGCCCGGATAGATTCGTTGCGCTCGCTGTTCGTTGATTCAAGCGGACATGGCAGGGTCCTGCAGGCGCCGATAGCCAACTCGGCCGACGGTCTGGGGGGCAAGCTGGCCGGTGACGAACCCAAATGGCACGGATTCGGCCACAACGGGCTGCAGCCGGCCGAGACCGGTTTCGCCCTGGCCTCGCCGGTGCTGCTGATGCGGGAAGGAACCCGCAGGGTGACCGTTACGCTGACGCTGGGCCAGCTCGACCGGGATGCCGTCAATGACGAGACTCTCAAGGAGGCTTTCGAGGCCTTCATCACCGGCGAAAAGCAGTGGCTGGGACCGTATCCTGTTACTCCCGAGCTGGCGCATGATACCGCCCGGAACTCCACGCTGTCACTCTCCTTCTCGATCCCCGAAAACGAAAAAGCGGTGATCGATTATGACCAGCCGGTTCATGGCTACTCCTACAACGCCGCGGCGCCGGTGATCCAACTGCTGTTGAAGGAAAACTGCGCCACGATCGGCTACAACCAGCTGAAGCGGATCAGGCTGCTCAAGGCCGCGGTAACGGTGGACGTATCCAATATCACGTCACTGGCCCTGGAAAACGACCACGGCACGCTGGACCCGGGCAAGGCCTTCCTCCCCTTCGGCACCCAGCCGACCAGGGGCTCGCGCCTGATGATCGGCTGCGCCGAAGCGCTCGGCAAGAAGCTGGCCGAGCTGAAGATCAGCGTCAAGTGGAAGGATGCTCCCTCCGACTTTGCCAGCCACTACGACGGCTACGATGTGCGCGGTATTGACAACGCCGCTTTCACGGCGGAAGTATCCTTCAGCGATGGCGGCAACTGGCACGTTTCAAGTCCGGGAGTTCAGCTGTTCGAATCCGCCAACGCCTCCGCGGAACATCGCTTCAGCTTTTCAAACGGCAGTTCCCCGGCAGCGGCCAGCATCTCGCAGGGGATGCGCATACACGCGCTGAACAGCTCCGGCAGCCTCTGGGGGGTCAGATCAGCCGGTTCAAAAGCTGA
>Ga0209212_1002193_pt1 | contig 28635 bp, 24 predicted proteins | sample RifGroC2_FD_183996 | JGI IMG/M metagenome (GOLD analysis project Ga0209212, IMG submission 183996) | Groundwater microbial communities from Rifle, Colorado, USA - Groundwater C2 (SPAdes) (version 2) | ecosystem: Environmental > Aquatic > Deep subsurface > Groundwater | place: Rifle, Colorado... | reverse complement strand
GACGGATTTCATCCTGAAGTATCAAAACCATGTTTTTGCTATCTTTAATCTCAATTCTTTTCATACACGCATAATACCATAAATCTGTATTATGCGCAATATATTATGTCGTTATGTATACATCGCTGATTTTATGTGCAAAGAATTGAAACTGGTAATTGAAGTGGATGGATCAACGCATCAATGGGAAGAAACGGGTGTAAAAGATTTGAAGAAGGAAAAAGATCTGATAGAAGCAGGATTTAAGGTGTTACGGTTTACAGATGAAGAAGTATTAAGGCACATTGAAGGTGTGAGAGAAAGCATTGCTTTATTTGTTCAGGAAATAGAACAATCCACCCCCTTACTCCCCCGCCAGCGGGGGACAACTGAGCAAGAACCATGAAAAATATTGACAAGCGCACCATCAATTCCCCTTACGAAGAACCACAGCAGTGCGGTTGGGTCAAGCGCAACGGTCACAACACATACTTTTAATTATGATGGAAGAGGACAAAAGGAAGGTAGAAGGGTTTTTTGTTTTAAGACAGGGGGGAGTGGAATATGGGAAATGAAGACAGCTGTAATTTCCAAAAGATTTTTAAAAACAGGTAGCGGTGTGAATTTCTTTAAGGGCTACCTATTCAGCTTTAATCTGAGCGCTTGCAAAAGGTATTTAAAAACAAATTTACTTACATTATTACGGAGACCAGCAAATAATAAAATGCTAACTTATCGCTGGAGGACAAAGCTGAAAATTCGGCCTTCACTGCGCTCACCCGAAATAATCAATGGCTACAACTTTGAAGTTCAGAATGGGGAGACATTCGTTAGTATCGAATATGAAACTCCATCATTTGACTCAAAACTACCTGATAGTCGTGATGATTATGAATACGCTGATCAAACTATAGCAAGGCAACATGCAGACCGAATTCGGAACATGATGTTGGCTCGCATGATTTATATGCGTGTACCGGAGATTCTCCGAATAGATATAGTCGCAAGTCCTGAGCTACTCAATCTCGATGAAGTTGTTGCTGCCGGCGTTCACAAGCTTCGCCCTGTAGCAAACCCCCTTGATTTTAGTTGGGCCATACTTGATGTCGGGCAAACGTTATCAGAGAGCCAGGTTTTCTGGAGTGCAGGCTTCATCAAAAAGAGCGCTAAATACGAAGAAGACTTACTACGCATTGCGGAGTGGGTGGTAAGAGCAGAAGAGGAATCCTCGCATTATAAGAGATTCATCATGAGATGGATTGCATTCAACGGTTTGTATGGATTGTATGATGCTATAAATGGCAGATTGGAGAGAACGGATAATGGCAAAATTGAAAAGGTGCTTGATGGATTGCTTGCTAATAATGCCGATGAGATAGTTAGGTGTCTTGGTAATAAGCTGGATCCCCTTGAAACATACGGCATCACATCAGCATCAAGTAAGACTGATTATAGCTTAGACCTTGTTCAAGAAAGAAGGAAATCGCCCCCAAATTCACACAAAGTGATAAAACTTGCCACATTATGTATTTATGGGATTCGGAAAGAAGTTTTTCACGAAGCTCCTGAGCCTGATGATATCGAGGCACGATGCAAGACTGCTGACCATGTGCTGAGCCAGATTGTAATGACCTGTTTGAAGAATTTTGTTAATTACTGAACAAGGGAATAAAGAGGAAATAAAGGGGAGAGGCTGCTTTTTTCTAAATGAAGGTGAAAAAATGACATTGGAGCATTATGGAAAAGCTGATAACGATAAAAGAAAGTAAAGATAGAAGCGGGTTTGTGTCTCCACTTGAGTTTAGTGATGATTTCTCAGAAGATGAAAAGACAAATATATTAAACCTCTATTTTCAGGAAATGGTTCGTGCCTTGATAGAAAATAGAAGAGAGGGGGAATTTGTTAAATCTATCAAGAACATATTGAGGTCAAACAAGTATACCGTCATGCAATCCGTGAGCGCAACACTCACATATAGATGGAATATACTTGGCCCTTTACGTGAAATGATGATGTATAGTGCTTCAAAATTTCTCAAAGAAAATCCTGCTTGGCCCCCAAACTTAGCGGCCGCAATAATATTTTGCATAAATGCACTTGAGATATATGTAAATATAAAGTTGATTGATAAATTTAATACTATGGGTAGAGCAGATAAGGCAAGATTAGTTGAAGATGATAAAAGCCTGTCTTTGGAAGATAAACTTTGTTGGCTTTTAACCGATGCATTTAATTCTTCTTTAAAAGAACAAAATACATTATGGCAGTGGTTTGATAATATTAAAAAAATGAGAAACAAAATTATACATCATAAGAAAGATTCAGATGGAACAGATATAGTTTTGAAAGATAAAGAAGGTAATGTTGTGCATAAACTTGATGAGGTATTTGCTAAAAATGCTATAGAGAATACTCAAGAAATATTGACCTTTTTAGAAAATCTATAAATTACAGTTATAGATGTTTTTGAAAGGAGAGTAATAGTAGATGGGTTCAGATATTTTTTTAGGTGAAGAAAATAGAATCATAGAAAGTGGGGTTTCATGTCAGAAGACAAGGTTATGCACGGTTAATTGGGACGGTTCCATTTGTTAGGCTGCTGAACCATTGAAAGCTGCTTTGAAGCATTGAACGTTATGCTCGTTGTAGGCATGGAAGGAACGGATGGGAACAATTAAAAGAGGATAATGGATGTGATTATTGAAGACAAGGACTGAATATGAAAAGATGATCCTTAAGGAAGTTCGGGAAATGCCTGGCGAGGTGCTTCCACAGGTTGTGAAGATCATCCACTCGTTAAAAGAGGGTGTGCTTTCTGTGAAAGTGCGTCACAGGAAGCGTGAAACCAAAGGGAGCGGTCTCTGCGGCATTTGGAAGGATGAGCGCTCGGCGGCAGAGATAATTAAGGATATCCGCTTGCGCAGGACGGGATTCGGCGGTAGAGCGCTAAATCCGATGGATAGAGAGTTTGAAGATTATCAGGTAGAATGAGTTTAGAACCAAATATTCTGAATCTCTATCGCAAGAATAAACATATAGTGGACGCTAAAAGTAAGTTGTCATTGCGAGGACGATAGCCCGAAGCAATCTCTGGGAAAGATTGCTTCGCTCCGCTCGCAATGACACGTTTTTATGTAAACTTATTTATGACGTTTACTATAGATACCAGGTCACAATAATCGTATGGGAAGGGAGGAATAGCGTGATGGAAAGCAAAAGTCATATAGTATTGCCGAAAGACACGATCGCCGAATTCTGTAAGCGGCACCATATACGCAAGCTGTCTCTGTTCGGTTCCTGCCTGCATGGCGATTTTGGGCTAGAAAGCGATATAGACCTTCTCGTTGAGTTTGAGCCGGACCATATTCCAGGTCTCATAACCTTATCTGGTATGGAGATCGAATTAAGCGAAACCATCGGGCGAAAAGTGGACTTGAGGACACCTGAAGATTTAAGCCGCTATTTCCGCAAGGAGGTAGTTGAGTCGGCAGAGGTGCAATATGTGCAGTAAAGAAGATATTGTCTGGCAGACGGTTACTGAAGACCTTCCATCTCTCATAATCAAACTTGAAGAAATACCTTCCCTTAAGAACAAACCATGAAAAAGATTGACAAGCTCATCATCAATTCCCCTTACGAAGAACCACAGCAGTATTGGGAATACATACGTGATACACGGGAATTTATCTTACAGGAAGGCCGCAGGCCTGCGGGTTATATTGTTGCATCGGAAAGCTCCAAGTCCTTTGACGACCCCGGAACTTTTATTGAGATTGAATTGGTAAACGCCATCCGTCCACGGATGAAGAAATGGAGAGAGCAGGGTTATCCGGGTGTTACAGGCATTACAAAAAGATCACTGCAACACTGGCAAGACCCCGAAGAACGCAAAGACCGCAGGTTTTTCTTTTGCCAGTTAGAGGCCATCGAAACCCTGATATGGCTTACCGAAGCGCCGGAAGCCGACCGCACAGGTATTGACATCCAAAGGCGATGGTGGAGATTTTTCACGATGGTGCACCAAGATGGCCACAGGCTCTGGCAAAACCATTGTCATGAGTATGCTCATTGCCTGGCAAGTCCTGAATAAAGTAGTCAATAGTAAAGATACACGTTTCTCCAAAAATATTTTGGTTGTTGCCCCGGGTTTAACGGTTCGCAACCGCTTATCGGTATTGAAGATCCCTTTCGACAAGGAAAACTACTTTGAGGAATTTAACATTGTTCCATCGGGTTTGATGGAATCGCTTAGGCAGGGGAAGGTAAAAATCATCAACTGGCACACCCTAGCTTGGGACAGCGAAGAAAGACTGGCAAAGAAGAAGACCGTTGACAAACGGGGCGTTAAAAGTGACGAGGCATACGTGCGGGATGTGCTGGGCGATATGGCAAATGCAACAAATCTTGTTGTTATCAACGATGAAGCACATCATGCGTGGCGTGTTAATCCAGATTTTAAGGGTAAGAAAGATGATAAGGAATTAGTTGCAGAAGCAACAATATGGGTTGGCGGCTTAGATAAAATTCACCGTTCACGGGGAATTCTACAATGCTTTGACTTATCGGCAACACCTTTTGCACCGAGTGGAAAACAAGCAAGCGAAGAAGCTTTATTTCCGTGGATTGTTTCTGACTTCGGTTTAAATGATGCGATTGAAAGCGGTTTGGTAAAAACTCCGAGAGTTGTAATTCGTGATGATGGTAGCCCTTCCGCAAGAGATTTTCGTTCTAAGTTGTATCGTATATATACCGCAGATGTTGAAGGTGCAAAAATATCAGATGGCCTAAATCAAAAAGTAGATGAAACAATTCCGCTTCCCGATTTAGTGAAGAACGCATATATCCTTTTAGGAAAAGATTGGAAAACAGTTTATGATAGCTGGAAAAACAAAATTCCTTTTGTTCCACCCGTGATGATAACAGTAGCGAACATTACTTACACATCAGCACGGATAAAATATTCTTTTGACCACGATAGCTTTTTACTTTCGGCAGTTGGCTTAGGTGAATTGGGTAATCCTGAAAAGACATTGCAGATAGACAGCAGCATTTTGAATAAAGTAGAGAAAGGCGCGTTCGGAGAATTTAATGGTGATGAAACCGAACAAGATATTGAGGAAATTAAAGATGTTGTTGAAGAAGAAAATGATGAACCGACTGAAAAGAAAAAATCAAAAAAAGACTTGGCACTTGAGTTAAGAGGAAAAGTTAATACTGTTGGAAGATTTGGAGAGGCAGGAGAGCAAATTCAAAATGTAATTTCAGTTGGTATGTTGAGTGAGGGTTGGGATGCAAAAACCGTTACGCACATTATGGGGTTGCGTGCATTCAGCAGCCAGTTGTTATGTGAGCAGGTTGTAGGCAGAGGTTTAAGACGAACCGAGTATGAAACTAAAAAATTTATAGACCCAAAAACAGGGAAGGAAATAGATTTATTTGAACCGGAGTATGTAAATATTTTCGGAGTGCCTTTCACTTTTCTTCCACATGAGGAAACAGGTGAAGGACCTGAACCGCCGCCACCGAAAGCAAAAACAGAAATTAAACCAGACAAAGAAAAAGCAGAACACGAAATTTCTTTCCCGAATGTTTTGCGGATTGACCACATCTACAAACCGCAACTCACAATCAATTTAGCGAAAGTAAAACCGCTTGAACTTGACCCCTACTCTTCCATTACCGAAGCAGAGTTAGGAGCAATCATTGCGGGCAAACCGACCAATCTTTCTATTTCAGGAATTGATTTAGTTGAAATTGGAGTCAACACACGGATGCAAACAATTATTTTCAAAACTGCATCTGCTATTTACAATTCAGAAAAGAAACCCGACTGGAAAGGAAGCAAAGAAACTTTTCTGATTCAGCTAATCGGAATTGTTGAGAAAATTATTAATTCTGATAAAATTAGGTTTAAAAATCCATTGTTCAATCAGGATGAAGTGAGAAAAAGAATTTTGCTAATGCTGAACATGAACAAAGTCATTCAGCATCTCTGGAATGAAATCAGTGCAGTCAATACAACTCAACTCACACCGATATTTGATAAAGAACATCCGATTCGTTCAACAACAGACATCAGAACATGGTGGACAAGCAAACCGTGTGAGAACTTTTCTAAATCACACATCAACTTTGTTGTTTACGACAGCACTTGGGAATTTCTTGAAGCAAGAAAAATTAACGACAGCAAATTAGTTGAATCATTCGTGAAGAATGACCACTTAGGTTTTGCAATCATTTACAACTATCAGGGAATCGTGAACAGATATTTCCCTGACTTCATTATTAAACTGAAAACAGGCGAGCATCTTATTCTTGAAACCAAAGGGTAGGACAAGGACAAAGACAAAACAAAAAGAGCATTTCTTGACGAGTGGTGCAGAGCAATTAATCAGCATGGAGGATTTGGAAAATGGAGTTGGGCTGTTTCGTTTGACCCGAATGACCTTGAGAAGTTGTTACATGATGCCAATAATTATTAATAAGATATATGCTGCCTCCCTTGTCTCCGGTGGCGAAAATTGTGTTTTTAATATAAATAATAGGCGAGAGAATATCTGATAGCATAAGTGGGGGGGAATTATGAGTAAAAAAGCGTTGCTGATAAATGAAATTGAACAAGTACTAGAGTCTTTTCTTGATGAAGTTTCAGATTTTGTTCATTTTCTGAAGGCAAAGATAATCAAGGAAAAGATTAATACTGCTAAGGAGGAAATAAACTAGCATTTTCCCGGTTGTTAAAATTGAATTTTATACATTACCTCCGCTTAAAATAAAAGGGCATTGCCACAATGATTGCTACTGCGGTTGCCGTTATTACCTTCAGCTCCACATGACATATCAGCCAACCACAAATCAACAATGCTAAAATGGGGATACAGTATCCTCCAAAAATCCGGTAACTCCTCACACTTTCCGGTTTGCGTCTTCTTAACACGATAACCGTCAAACACGTGGGGATATATTGGAGAATACTTACCATAACACTTGCCGCAATCAGATATTTAAAACTGCCTGTTAAACTTAATAAAAGCGTTAAACCCGTGTTAACTACAATAGCCAGATATGGGGTATGATACATTGGATGTATTTTAGAAAACATCCTGGGGAAGAATCCATCGGCTGAAAGCGCATAGAGACTGCGCGGACTGGTCAGGGCAATTCCGGCATTAATACCACCAATAGACAGTAAAGCTCCTATGCCAATGAGTACACCGCCAACCGGCCCCATAAAATATCTTGCTGCATCTGCCAGAGGCTTATCAGATTCAGCAAGACCTGGAAACGCTCCCTTGGCTACAATCTGAATGACTACATACAAAATAGTAACGATCAACAATACAAAGAACATTACGCGCGGAATGTCCCTTTGAGGATGCCGCATCTCCTCGGCAGGCACTGCAACAAACTCAAAACCAGTATACGCATATAAAGCCATAATAACCGCCATATTAAAGTTTCCATAAGATAAACCCCCCTGCCCCCCTTTACTAAAAGGGGATGAAGGAGGATTACTTTCATGTATAAAAAACAATCCAACACCAATAAATATAAGCAAGGACAGGAGTTTTCCCACAGTAAAATAATTAATTGTCCTTGCACCTGGTTTCACACCAAAATAATTGATTGTGCTCAATCCAATAATTAGTACCGCGACAATTGCTTTACTTAACCACACATTTTCTGCCGGCAGAAAATATCCCAGATAAAGTCCAAAACCGCTGGCAACCGATGCCCATCCAATGATAGATGAAAGCCATACCATCCAGCCCACCAGAAAACCCACGAACGGTCCAAAGGCATCTCTGGCATAAAGGTATGCGCCGCCTGTCTTGTTGTACATCCCTCCCATCTCTGCAAAGCACAGGGAAATGATGAAACAAAGGACTCCGCACAATGGAAACACCCAAACAGCTCCACTCCCGGCCAACCCGTATAGTTGTCCTGGCAGTAAAAAAATACCAGCGCCCACCACGCTATTAATTCCTAAACAAAGCACGTCAAAAAAACCCATGGCGCGGGTTAGACCACGATTTTGCATATCAGATTGTCTTATTTGACTATCCATAATTTCAGGTTGACGAACGACCGTTAGGATATATAATAAATGCTCTTAATTTTGGCAGAATCGCAAGTATGATGGGTTAAGCGAAGCGTAAAATGGGGTTGTCCAAAAAGGTCTATGTATATGTAGGGGCAATTCATGAATTGCCCCTACAGGTTGTATGTAGAAATTGATTTCTGGAACTTTTTAGACAGCCTCATTATGTCGGGTGCACTACGCTTCATCCAACCTACTATCTTTTTCATTTTACATTTTGAATCTTTAACATCCATAATATTTTAATTTTTATGAAAGAGTATTAATCCTATGACACACTACAAAAAATACACATTTCCCCTATTCTCTATCGTGTTGTTTCTTTCTTGCTATAACCTTGGCTGCGGGAAAAAAGAAACCGAACCACAAACAACAACCCAGCATGGCGTCTCCATCAAGCTTGAAGGGGATGTCCCTTCTGTCCATAAAAAAACAATGGCAGACGAAGAAATTGAAAAAAATAAAAAACTTCTGGAGACCAACCCAAATGATGCGAGAATTCATTACAATCTGGGCTTATTATATGAAGAAAAGGGTATGTTTGATGAATCTCTGGCCTCTTACAAAAAGGCATCAGAACTCAATCCTACGATGGTAGAATCCCTTGTCGGACAGGGCAATATCCTCAATAAAAAAGGAAAATCTGATGAGGCGATTTCCGCCTTTAAAAAAGCTATTGATGTCAACCCCCGTTACGCAGAGGCGCACGAAGGATTGGGACTTGTCTATATCCATAAGAAGCAAGAGGAAGATGCAATCAAAGAGTTTAATAAGGCGCTAGACATAAATCCTAGTCTTGTAAATTCAAGATACAACTTGGGCATCCTCTATGCAAAAAAAGCGCAATTCAATGAGGCCGTAGCAGAATGGACAAGAGCTCTGGAAATTAACCCGCAAAAAACAGCAGTTTATTACAACCTGGGCATTGCCTATTCAAAACTTGGAAAAGTTGACGATGCTATTTCTGTGTGGCAAAAGGCATTAACGATGCATCCAGAAATGACAGACTTTCATTATGCTATAGGACTTGCGTATAAAGACAAAGGAAACCTTGACAATGCCGAGGCGGCTCTTAAAAAAGCTTTAGAAGTTAATCCTGATTTCACTGATGCACATAAAGTGCTTGAAGAAATATATCGTTCTAAAGGAATGTTGGGCGAAGCAGACCGTGAAGCGGAACTCTATAAAAGCAAGACTAAGAAAAACGTAGCGCACCCAACATAATCTCTCTATAATTTCCATGCTTTTGTAGAGATGTCCCGTTGGGATGTCTCTTTGTCTCTTTGTCTCTATTCCCCGTGCCGTCAGGAGTTTCCTCCTGAGCCTGAGACGGAGGACATACTACCAATTCGTAGTATAAAGGACCGCCTGCCTCTGATGAACAACCCCCGAACCACCTGGTTTACTGAGGGGGAATTTAAGGAAACGAGGTTGGGTACGCTTCGCTTTACCCAACCTACAGACTTCATAATGTTTTATCGGTCTGAGGCTTCGCCTTGCTAGAATTTTATATAGCACAAATTTAAACAGTAACCTTTTTTATTGACTTCAGCTAGCATAAAAACATATTATTCTATCTGTTAAATCCGTCTAAATAAGTCCTCAAAAAACAATGCTAAACGAACTCCTACGGTTACAACACAAAAATCCCAAAAAGCTTATTGGCCTCATGTCGGGAACATCAGCCGACGGCATAGACGCCTGCCTTGTTGAAATCTCTGGAAATGGTATAAAGACAAAAATAAACATTCTTGGATTTGATACATATCCTTATGATGAGCGCACTCGCACATCCATCCTTGAAGCCTGCAATCCGGAAACATGTACGGTTGATAAAGTCTGCTATCTGAATTTTCACCTTGGAAGGCTATTTGCACAGGCTGCCAAATCCATCGCAAACAAGGCACATATTCACATCAATGACATTGACCTCATTGGCTCACACGGACAAACGATCTATCACCTGCCCATGCTTCATGCAACACTTCAAATTGGCGAACCGTCTGTAATTGCCCAGGAAACTGGTGTTACCACAGTTGCCGACTTCCGACCCAGAGATATGGCGGCTGGAGGGCAGGGCGCTCCACTAGTACCTTATGTGGATTTCATACTCTTTAGAGATAAAGAAAAGGGGCGAGCCTTGCAAAATATTGGTGGAATTGCCAATGTTACCTTTCTGCCGCCCGACTGTAATATTAATGACATTCTTGCGTTTGATACTGGTCCTGGCAATATGCTGATTGACCGCATTGCCGAGCTTGTTACAGACAATTTATCACACTTCGACGAAGACGGCAACCTTGCGGCAAAGGGAAAGGTTAATAACAATCTTCTGTCTTCACTTCTCAAACATCCTTATCTATCAAAATCACCACCAAAAACTACAGGGAGGGAGGAGTTTGGAAAACCTTTTGCAGACAAATTCTATAAAGATGCAGTACACACTGGCATCAAAGACATTGACATCCTGACAACTGTTACTGCCTTTACCGCAAAAACCATTGCAGATGGCTACAAACAATGGATTCTGCCAAAACATCACATTTCCGAAGTAATCTTATCCGGTGGAGGAAGCTATAATAATACACTTGTAAAATTCCTTGTCCAGTACCTTGGACCATCAATTAAGGTATGTCCAATCAGCAATTTTGGCATCGCCCCAAATGCTAAGGAAGCTCTTGCCTTTGCCATACTTGCCAACGAAACAATTTCTGGAAATCCCAACAACGTTCCCAGCGCAACAGGCGCAAAAGAGGCGGTTATCATGGGAAAGATTATCCCCGGCAACCCTCAACAACCCCCTTAATCCTCCTTTTTAAAGAGGGAATTTATCACAATAATCACATTTATTAATGAGGAAATATGCGCAGGATTTCCCCTTAGTAAAGGGGGAAAGGGAGTTGTAATGGTTAACACTCGCAACGATTGTTAAAATATGAACTTTTTGGACATCCTCCGCATGGAAAAAGCCTAAAACCGTCATAGTATTCTCTTGCTAAATATTCCTTATATTTTTATACTTATAGCTTAAATATTGAAAAACCGCCAAGTACAAAGTGAAATAAAATATAGGATTAAGGTGAACTTGAGGGGAGAATAAAGGAGAGGAATTAAAAGGCATATCCGCTTTTAACGAGGACATATTTTTTATCCCCATCTCCTGTTTTCTCCATTTTCCTCCTAGTTTTTATCTGTGTGGCATGTGGTTAATTTTTTACACTAACTAAATATTTAAACAAAAGGGACGGCGCATGAAATTAAAAGTTACATCAAAATATTTGCTGGTTGCATTTCTTTCCTTATTTTCTGTCTCCTTTCTTTTTACCGCGCTCAATAAAACTTTTGGATTGGAACCTTATTTTGAAAAACGGACAGAAAAAGAAGACTCCAGCTACAAATTTCGACTGCCAGGCATTGTTAGTTCTTACGTTAACAGACTGTACGTTGATCCCGAACGCATTAAAACAGTTGAAATGCTCAAGGAGGCTCTTTCGTGGGAGGAAAGGGTTATACCCGAGGTATTAACTGATTTCACAGAAAAGACCAATATCCAAACGGTGTCTGTAGATGACGTTTCAAGATCGTATGATATATCCAAAATCCGACGCTCTAAAGACATGGTAGAGATTCTTCAGGATGCCCTTGCTTTCATCAATACCAACCGCCAAACCAATGAAAACCTTACTGCCAGCGATATTGAATATACAGCAATTAATGGCATGCTCACGCAGTTAGACCCGCATTCAATTATACTGCCACCAAAGGAGTTTGACGAATTCAAGATCGGTACTACCGGCAAATTTGGAGGACTCGGCATGGTAGTAGGTTTAAGAGACGGCGCGCTAACCGTAATCTCGCCGATCGAGGGAACTCCTGCATCAAGAGCCGGCATGAAGGCGGGAGATAAAATTCTTGAAATTGACGGCGAACCAACAGCTAACCTGAACCTTACGGAATCAGTCGGGAAATTACGCGGAGACCCCGGAACCACAGTTACACTCACTGCGCTGACTGACAAAGCAACACAACCCAAGCTAGTCACTCTAAAACGAGAAATTATTAATATTCCCACCGTTGAATCCGCATCCATGGATAATGGTTTGGGCTATTTGAAAATAAGAAACTTTCAGGACGATACCTCTCGATGCCTTAACGAGCATCTAAAACGCCTGAAAACACCCGATAACAATAAAATAAAAGGACTAATTATTGACCTGAGAGGAAATTCCGGAGGATTGCTAGACCAGGCTATAGAAGTTGCGGATAAATTTCTGGACAAAGGAACTATAGTTGTCACTGTTGGTCCCAGTGGCCATCCAAAAGAAGCGCAAGAAGCCAGAAAAACCGACACGGATGAAGACCTTTATCCTATTGTAGCACTAGTTGATGCCGGCAGCGCTTCTGGCGCAGAAATTGTTGCCGGAGCGCTTAAAGAAAATAACCGCGCTGTAATTGTAGGAGACAGGAGCTTTGGCAAAGGTTCTGTGCAACAGCTAATTGAACTTATGGATGGTTCGGCGTTAAAATTAACAATTGCCAAATACCTTACACCTTTACTTACAGATATCCAATCGGTTGGTATTACACCTGATATTAAGACCATCCCTGCAACAGTTTCAAAGGACAATATTAATCTGTTCCGCGGCATTATCGCCCTTCGCGAAGAAGACCTCAAACAACATCTTGACGAACATCCAAAAGGAGAAACCCCTTACGCCACCCTCAAGTATTTTTTAGAAACCAAAGAAAAAAAAGATAAAACTGAGGAGCCGGAAGAAGCAGGAGACCCATATAAACTGCCTGATTTTAATACAGATTTCCACGTACTCTTCGCCAAGAATTTACTTTCTAACGCAACTGCATGGCAGAGAGAAACCCTGCTAAAGAACTCTATGCCCATTTTGGAAGAAACGGCGCGCATGGAGGAAAGAAAGATTGGCCAGGCACTTCAAAAATTAGACATTGATTGGTCCACAGGCACAAGCACCGGAACAACAAAAACAACCGTTTCCTTTTCTACAAATCCAGTGAATGGACGGGTTAAGGCTGGCGATAAAATTATCCTTACTGTAAATGCGGCAAACGTTGGCGAAACACCCCTGTATCAACTGCGGGGTATTTTATCGAGCAAGAACGGACTCTTTGACAAGCTAGAATTTGTTTTGGGAAAAATTGACAAGGGGGCAACAAAATCATATTCAGCAACTGTAGAAATTCCCAAAAGTTCTTTAGACAGAGAGGACGAAATTACTATTAAATTTGAGGAGTTGAATCACAACAACCCCAATGACGTCAAACTCAATATCATTACAGATGCATTACCACGGCCACTTTTCGCTTACTCCTATCAGATTTTGGACACCATAAAAAACTCTTCTAAAAACAATGGTGATGGTTTAATACAGACCGGAGAGGATATAGATCTTCTAGTATTGGTAAAAAACATTGGTGAAGGTTCTGTCGAAAAAAATGTAGTCACTTTAAAGAGTTCGAACACCAAGGAAGTTTTTATAAAAAACGGCAGGGTAGAAATTGGGCCATTAAACCCAGGAGAAATGAAAGAGGCTAAACTGTCTTTCGTCGTAAAAGAAACTATGCCGTCTGATAAGTTAAATATGGATATAACTATTTCCGAGTTGGTGTTTGGAACGTTCTTATCCAATAAACTTGCTCTTCCCATCGTTACAAGTAAACCTAAAATGACACCGATTTCTGGTATTTTGAAGACGGGTAGAAACCGTACACCACTTTACGGAGGGATGTCTTTAGACTCACCCATATTGTCAATAATGAAGGAAGGCACTTTATTGCTATCCGACGCAAAAAGTTCAGATTGGTACCGCATAACGTTGCCAGACAACCGGTGCGGTTGGATCTCGGCAAAGGATGTTGTAGAAATTAATAACAAAGAGAGTAAGCCAAATATCCCAGAACCTTTTATACAAAGAATACCTCCAACAATCACATTAAGCAAATCCCTGTCAAATATACTATTTGGAAACGAACGTTTACCACTGACAGCCGTCATAGAAGATGATACTTATGTCAAGCATGTCTACGTCTTAATCAACAACGATAAGGTTTATTTCAAATCCAATAAAGGCGCCACCATCAAAGAACAGACCCGTCTTGAAATTAATACAGACCTCCCCCTAAAAGAAGGGCCTAATGTAGTAACGATAGTTGCACGCGATGAACAGGATATGATTACCTTCAAATCGTTTGTTGCAACGAGGGGCATTACTGTTGCAAAGGGGCTATAGTACTCAGGGGTGAACGAACGGCCGTTCGTTCACCCCTGCATCTACGCTGTAATAAGCTGAATTTTACACTTATTTTAACTTCTGATAGTAATCACTCAACACCTTAGCCACCTCTGGCCTTGTAAATGTAGGTGGAGGCGCCTGCCCTGAACCCAACATTTTGCGGACTTCTGTCCCGCTCAAAATGACATGATTGGACGAATCGTGAGGGCATGTTTTGTAAGAAGCCATTCCATTGCAAGATTTACAGTAGAATGTATGGTCAAAAAATAATGGCGTAATCCCTATCTCATGAGGATCAAACTCATCAAATATATAATGGGCGTCAAACGTTCCATAATAACTTCCCACACCTGCATGGTCCCGACCCACAATAAAATGCGTACAGCCATAATTCTTTCGCACTATAGCATGAAATATTGCCTCTCTGGGCCCTGCATAACGCATGGCAGCCGGAAAAACTGATAACATAGCCCTGTCTTTTGGATAATATTTTTCCAGAAGGATTTCGTAGCTTTTAATCCTTACATCAGCAGGAATGTCATCGCTTTTCGTTTCTCCTACCAACGGATGCAGGAGAATGGCATCCACTATCTCAAGGGCGCACTTCTGTATATATTCATGGGCGCGGTGCACAGGGTTACGTGTTTGGAACCCGACTACCCGCCTCCAGCCTTTTTTCACAAATATTTCTCTGGTTTCAGACGGATCAAGCCTGTATGCGGAGAAATCACTGGGTTTCGTCCTATTTATCACACTGACCTTGCCGCCTAAGAGATAATCACTCATTTTACAAACGTAATCCACACCTGGATGTTTTAAATCATCCGTACCATAAACTTCTAAAGATTCTTTTGGTTTATCGTGGTGGAAAATCTCCTCTAGGTGCAAAATTGCAACCGCCTCATTGGCTTGGTCCACAAGGGCAACATCCTTGCCTGGTTTGAGCCCCTCAATCTCTTCCTTTGTTGCAGACAGAATAATTGGAATTGACCATGGCAATCCGTTGGATAACCGCATATTATCAACCACATTATCATAATCTGCTTTGCACATAAACCCTTCAAGAGGGCTCATAGCCCCAACCGCTATCATGTCAAGATCAGACATCTCTCGCGAATTAAGCTGGATTTTTTTCATATCGTAATGCGCAGCCTTGTCTTGTAATATTTCCCGGTCTTCCATGGAAACTATCCTGTTTACAAGCTTACCACCGTGCGGGGCAATATTTTTAACCATTTTTTATCTATCTCCTTTCAAACACTTTGCCTGAATAATAAATTCCTCTTGATGCCCATCGGCATACCAAACAGTCCAAATAGTTTTGTCGTGTTTCAACCGTGCTTTTAATGAAGCGCCATTACTACAAGCCTGAAAAGGCAATCTCAACTCTATTGCCTGCACAGGGCATTCCTTCACACATGCCGCACAGGTCCAACAAGCCGATTGATCACGAATCGCCGCCTTCATATTTTCCTTGCGATAACACAGGTCCCCCGGACAGATACGCTCACAACGCGCCTCCGCCAACCCCTTGCAACCATTGCAAATATTTTCATCAATAAAGATACTCATTGGCACAAAGGCCTTTCCACCATTTTTATTTCATCCGTATCCGGATTATAAATAGAATTAACAAAGACAAGCCATCGTTCATCCTTCTTCTCTGGATAATCTAACCTGGGCTGGTAACATGACCATCGTGTTTCTTTGCGATAGATCAGATGTTCTACCAATACCCTGGCAACATCAATCCTATCAACGCATTCTAACGCCTCAACCAAATTATAATTATTCACGGCTGTCATATCCTTTATCCGTTCTTTCAGACACTTTAATAATCGCCTTGCCTCAAGCAATCGCTCCTCATGGATTACATAATTCATGGAAATACCACCAGCATATTCATCCATAATCTTCTGAAGCCGTTCCCTCATCTCCAACGGTGATACGCCCGACTTTTTATTTAAAGGGGACAAAACCCTGTTCTTTTCAATTTGAATTATACTATCATCTATATCCCCTAATGATACATCCTTTATATCTTCCAGAGCTGTAGCTGTCGCAATACGGGCCTCGACCCAGCTCCCACTCACATACTTTTTGGGCGCTCCTCCTGCCACCTCGCCGGCAGCATAAAGACCTTTTACTGTTGTATTTCTTTCCTTATCAATCCAATATCCCGCCTGGCAATGTCCACCTACGACAAAAGGTTCCGTTCCGTGAATTTCCACAGGCTTATTTCGCGGATTCATTCCCTTGCCTGCCCACAAAAGAACAATCTGAGGATTCATATTCAAAAAATCTTCTTTTAATCTCCTCTCATCCGACTCACTCAATGTAGTCGTGTCTAAATAGCACGGTCCACGACCTGCTTTAGTCTCTTCTATCGTGGCTAAAAGCCTGTGCTGTGTCAGACATTTGTTTCCACCAATGTGTTTATAGTAGCGTTCAAGATAATCTTCTCCACGCGCATTAATCTGTTTTGAATGTGCCCCCACGGCAATGGTACCTGTTGGCGCATGCACATCCTTTACGCGTAATGCTATGAACCGATTCTCAAAGCTGGTCATCTCTGCCCCAATGCGTATTCCCATGGCATATCCTGTTCCCACATTCCACGGACAGTACCACATTAGATGCCGTGCAACACCAGGATTATTGGGTTTATATATACCAGAAGCCCCGCCTGTAGCCACAATGACTGCCTTTGCCCTGACAACATAAAACGTGCTATTTCTAACGCCATACCCAAATGCACCACAGACACGTTCACCATCGTATATAAAATTAGTAGCTACAACACGATTTAATATCTGAGCAGGGGTCTTTTGTACAGCCTCTGCGAGAAGAGGTTTTAATCGTTCACCAAAAATGCGGATACTACGTTCCCCACGCTTCTTATATGTGCCATCATCATTTTTATCAATAGGGAGACCCATTTTTTCGACATCCCTGACTGCCTCATTCAGTCCTTGCGCTATACCATAAACAAGGTCCTTTCTTATGATACCAACGAACTGCTTCTCAACATACGAAACGTACGATTCCGGGGTCTGCCCTGAATGTATATAAGCATTGATGGCATTTAAACCCATGGCAAGGCAACCACTGCGTTCAATATGCGCCTTTTCCATAATTACCACCTTGCAGTCAGGAGATTTTTTGTGTATCTCCACAGCGGCAAAACACCCTGCTGCTCCACCACCAATGATTAATATGTCAGTATCTATGCGTATAATGCTCATATCTTTCAGTAAGAAATATTAAGAATTTCTTATATTGGGGCTGTCCAAAAAGTTATTACGTGTCATTGCGTAGGAAGAACGACTGAAGCAATCTATTGATTATTAAGCATTTCGAAATAGATTGCTTCACCTTCAGCTCGCAATGACAGTTGATATTTGAACTTTTGGGACACCCACAGCAAACAATAGATTTATTTGAAATTTTATAATAAAGATAAAGGATAAATATTACTTATATTTTGTTTTTGTGTCAATTCTAAAACAAGACGCAAAGAGACATAGTGAAAGGATAGAAGCAAGCAATTAAGATAAAGGAGCATTTCTGCAATAATATGGGGCGAGCATGCAGGGGCAAAGCATTTGCCTGAGGCAGTGTGGATGATCTCTTATTCTTAACAGCAAAAGCTTCACCCCGACTTTGAAATTCCTAAACGTCGAGGGTAGACAACGAGTTTTACCTCGTTGATTCAACGGACATAAAGTCCGTTGTCTACTACAAGTACAAAGGAGAATTAAGTGGAATTTATTTGGTATTTAACTTTAGATTCTCCGTATCTTTGCAAGTGTTTCTTTATCATTCAATAGACCAATAGCAACCTTAGCTATCATAGGATTGAACTGCGTCCCGGAGCATCGTTCCAGTTGTATGACCGGATCTTCCACGCTTGAGGCTTTTTTCGGTATGCTTTATCCGACAGCATGGCATCAAAAGCATCGGCTACCCCCAGTATTCTTTCCCCCCAAACGGTATAGCATCACCGCTTAACCCGTCCCCGGGTATCCTTTACCATCGCAGGTGGAACAGAAAAAAACTTTTAAAAAGATTAAGGAAAAACGGGAAAAATGGAGAGCACTAGCAAAAAGTAAAAAAGGTTTCCTCCTCACCTTCCCTTCTTCTCCCTTTCTCCTTATCTTTTTATTCTTTTATTTAATGTTCTCCGTTGTTTGCTTTTCTTTTGATGACAAAATCTCTATATTTTTAGCGCATATTTCCTTTAACTGGTTTACAGTAAAAACCTCGCCGACTAACAATTCTCCACGTCCAACATTTGTATCAAGTATATTAATTACATTCTTATATTCTCTTATTGCCTGTTCGGTCAGATTAGAATCTTTATATAAATTTCCAAGATAGTAATGCGACAATACAGATTTGTCGTCCAGATAGATTGCCTTTTTAAAGGGAGAAACCGCTTTCCCCTTTTCACCAATCTTATAGTAAATGCTTCCTATCAGTAAATAAGCCTCTGCACATAAATCATTGATCTCTAAGGCATCAATACCTTTTTTTAATGCCTTGTCGTATAAACCCATATTTGCATATATTTTTCCTGCAAGGAGATGGGCATCCAAATTCCTGGGCTCATCCATTAACGCCTCTTCGATATTTTCCAATATTGAGTCGTAATCAATATCAGCCGATGGTTGTAATCCTTTTTTTACCAGTTCGGATAAATCCCTTTTCCCGTAAATACTTTTTTTTGTAGTAAGTTTTTTCACAGGAGTTGAGGGGTATGAAACAGTGGCTGGGATTTCGACTCCTATCTTCTGCCCCCTCTCCCCTGCCCCCTGACACATAATCTGTGCTTGTGGCAACCATTTTGTTGAAGGCACAACAACATTGCTTTTTCTATTCTTCCTATATAAGAATACCCCAGAAATTTCTTCTAACTCAAAATCATCGGATATCTGCCAGAGGGACTCGGAATGCCCCACAAATAAATAGCCTCCGGTTGTAAGCACATCATAAAATCTTCGAATAACCGCTTTTACTGTGTCTATCCTAAAATAGATAATCACATTTTTGCAAAAAATAACATCAAAAAGATTTTCTTCCATGGGAAAATAAGGTTCGATAAGATTTACCGTATCAAAGCAAACAAGCTGTTTTACCTGATCATTTAAATAGTAACGCCCCTCTTTTGGGGTAAAATATTTATTTAACATTTCTTTGTCTATTGCCCGCACACTACTTTTATTGTAAACACCTTCTTTCGCCCTCTCCAAAGCTTCCTTGCAGATATCTGTAGCATAAACAGTGGCATTAAAACCGCCAGAAAGAGTGCTTGCCATGATTGCCATTGCTATTGAATATGGTTCTTCACCTGTAGCACATCCTGCACTCCATATTTTTATTTCCTTCTCTTTTCCCCTTTCTATCAACTCAGGCAAGATATTTTTCGTTAAAACCTGTAACTGCTTATCATCACGGAAGAAGAACGTCTCTTTTATCAATACGAGATATAATAATTCATCAAATTCCTTTCTCCCGAAAGCATTTGTCGTTATTAAAGAATAATAAGCGCTATAATCTTTTATACCCAATATACTCATTCTGGCATCCAGGCTTATTTTAAGCGAATTTTTCTTGCTATCGTCAATATACATGCCTGCACGGCTTTCTACATACTGACGAAACTTATCAAAATCCATCTTAGATAATACTGTATCCATTTTTTCGCGATAGTTTATCATATTAAACATTTCCAACACTAAACCACTTTAAGAGTATAAACGGTTGTTTCTAGTTTCCAACTTCCAGCTTCCAACCTCTAGCCTCCAACATTTAAACGCACACACGGTTCCTCCCCTCAGCTTTTGCATTGTAAAGTGACTTATCAGCCCCATTGATCAAGTCTTCCAAACTTTTCACGTCAAGACCGGGATAGCTGGAAATACCAATACTGATGGTACACTTGATTACTTTGTTCGCATCGCCAAAATTATATTGTTCAACTTCCCTTCTAATCCGTTCAGCCAAATTCATGCTATCTTCCATTTTTGCCTCCGGCAGGATAATCGAAAACTCCTCGCCACCATAGCGTCCCAGGGTATCGCAAACCCTAATATTATTTTTTAAAATCTTGGATAATTTACATAACAAAACATCACCCTGAGGATGGCCAAAGGTATCGTTTATCCTTTTAAAATAATCTATATCCAGCATCAAAAAGGAAAGTGGCAGCTTGTATCTTTCCGCCCTGGCGTATTCTTTACACAAACATTCGTACAAGAACCCATGATTATAGATCCCTGTCAAACTATCCGTAATTGCAAGCCTCTTCACCTTATTGTAAAGCCACGAATTTTCTATAATGACATAAGCCTGCCTTACGACATTCTTGAAGAACTCTATTTCTTTGCTATCTATTTTTTCGGAAATATTATGAGCCAATATAACCAATCCGCTCAACCTGTCAACGTGCCTTATCGGTACGTCAAAAAACCCTATTTCCTGTTTCTTTGCGTCTCTTGCCTGTTTTATCTTGTCGGCGTCAAAAACTGTTGTCGCAAGCGCATGGCTTAAATAAATATTATTCGCTTTTAGGTAATTATTTGTATACTCCTGCACCTGTTTCAGATATTGCTCACTAACAGGATAATTAATCTTATAAAAACACCCTATATCATGTTCTTCTACGATAGTAATTACCACCAAATTGAAAGCCAGAATTTTTGCCAAAGTCCCCATAACAATATCCACGGTGCCCCTGAAATCTTCTACTCCCTTTTCAATCAACGAACTCATCTCATTTAACACCGTCGCTTCAAACAGTTTTTTATCGAGCAAGTCATTTACTTTAGAAATAATATCCACTGCGTTAATTAAACTGCTTTCCCTGATAAGCGACTTTTTGGTAAGGATCTCCTGCCTTTTTTGTATGAGCGTTTCTATCGTTTTCAATAGCATGGTTTGTTCGAAATCCTTTGACAGATAGGCATCTGCGCCGGTCTGGATACCCCAATATTTATCACTCGCCTGGTCTTTAGCGGTTAACATGATAATGGGAATACTCCTTGTTTTTGAGTCCGACTTTAACAAACGGCAGGTTTGATAACCGTTCATCCTGGGCATCATAACATCCAGTACAATCAAATCAGGCAGTTCCCTATAAGCCTTTTCGATCGCCTCAATTCCATCGCCTGCAGTAAGCACTCCGAATCCATTAGCACTCAGAAATTTACTTATTACATCCAATACCAATGGGCTGTCATCTACCACCAGAATATTTCCCTTCCCCATACAAAATCTCCATTTTATTTACAAAGGAATATATGCCAAAACACCAAGGCAGGCATATCTTAGAATCGAGTTTTTAACTACAGTTTGCTTGCTGGTCATCGTTATTGTTATTGCTATTTATAATACCCTTTAACGTCTGTATAATGTCTTCTACAGATAATACCTTATCTACAGCTCCTTTTTCTATGGCAGCCTTTGGCATACCAAAGACAGCGCAAGACTTCTCAGACTGCGCAATGGTAATACCCCCTTTATCTTTAATGTGTTTTAAACCTTCCGCACCATCTGCTCCCATACCTGTCAGCAAAACACCAACAGCGCTTTTGCCGTATACTTCAGCAACCGAATTGAACAGTACATCTACCGAAGGTTTTACGTCATTTACTTTTTCACCTGAAATTAACCCTATAGTTTTTCCATTACGTACTATTGCATGAAATCCATCAGGAGCAACCAACACCTGTCCTTTTTCAATTTTATCACCATCTTTAGCCAGCTTGACTTTTATCTCACACGCATCACTCAGCCAGTCAACAAAACCATTTATAAAACCGCTCGCCATATGTTGAATCACCAGAATTCCTAAAGTATTGTTAGACGTAATATTTTTCAATATCTGCATCACAACAGAAGGTCCACCTGTAGATGCCCCAATACCAATAATCTCACATTTATTTGGCTTAGGCAGAGAAACAGATTCTGTATGTTTAAGAATTGCCCTTACCTTACCTTTTACATGGGTTATTACTTTTACCTTTGACACCGTTTTTACCTTTTGAACGAGTACCTCACCAATCTCATTCCATACTTTATTCTCCAGGCCGGAGGGTTTCTCCATCACATCCACAGCACCAGCGGCAAGGGCGTTAAAGGTAGTATAAAGTCCTTCTTTATCAATAATAGAAGAAAGGATTAATATGGGTACTGGACAATATGCCATAATCTGTTCCGTTGCTTTAAAACCATCCATCACTGGCATATTAACATCCATGGTAATGACATCTGGCTTTAACTTCTTGGCCAATGCTACCGCCTTTTCACCGTTTTCAGCCATTCCTATTACCTGAATGGACAAATCTTTTTCCAGTATTTTTTTTAAAATCTCCTGGGTAAGGCCAGAATCATCCACAATCAGCACTTTAATTTTTTCCAGCATAACTCACCTTTCAGTAGTCGTACAAACACAGGCGCAGATAACCATATCAAATTTAAATGAACCACCCGAGCTGTCTAAAAAGTAATTCTTTAACTGAATCAATTTTACAAAGTTGAGCGATCAGTAGTTAATTTTGATACATACATTGACGAGGCGCATTTTTCTTTCCCCTTTAGAAAGAGGGGACAAAGGGGGGGGGTCATCCCTCTTTAAACACACCCCCAATCCCTCTTGATAGAGGGAGGTGTTATGGAATTTACTTTTTGAACAGCCTCTTTTCTAGCCATTTATAAATGTTATTCACCTATCAGCCTTTTTATCGTATTTAACAGGTTACTCTGGTCAAATTCTTTTTTCAGAATGTAAGCATCTGCACTCACCTCTATACCCCTCCTCTTATCTTCGACTTTTTCTCTTACGGTTACTACAATAACGGGTAAATCCTTTAGCCTTTTATCCGCTCTCACCTTCGATGTTAATTCAAATCCATCCATCCTGGGCATATCAATATCCGTTACTAATAAGTCATATTTTTTCCCATGTAATTTATCCATCGCATCGATACCGTCAATCGCGATATCGACCTCGTAGCCTGCATTCGCAAGGATATTCTTCTCCAGTTCAGCCGTAATCATGGAGTCTTCGGCAATTAAGATCACATTCCTTTTTACCTGTGGTTTTACTACCTTTGAGACTTCACCAATTGGTAATACACCGACCATATCTTTCGCCTTGATGAGTTCCTGCATATTTAATATCAGGACGACCTGGCCTGTCCCAAGGGTTGTAATACCCGAAAAATACCTCGGCCTTTTTAAATATCCTTTAAATTCCCTGAAAACAATCTCTTTCTCATATAAAAATTCACTGACAACAAAACCAACCTTTTTACCTTCGGAGCGGGAAATTATAATCGGAATGCTTTGACCCTTTTTTCCTTCTTCCTTTTCCAGCATAAAAATATCCACCATGTGAACCAAAGGGATGGCTTGACCTTCCATAAAAACAGATGCCTTCCCCTCCAGGGTTTTTATATCCTTCCGAAAAACATGCGCAACACAATCAATGCTCGTGGAGGGAACGGCAAGGGTCATATTCCCAGCCCGTATAATTAATACGTTGATGAGTGCAATCGTTGCCGGTACTTTTAAAACAAACCTGGCACCCTGCCCTTCAGTTGATTTAATAATCAGAGAACCGTTTAATCTATCTACCACCGTTTTTACAACATCCATGCCTACGCCGCGTCCGGATGTATCTGTAATAATCTTACTTGTGCTAAATCCAGGTCTTATTATAAATCCAAAAATCTCTTCATCCGTTAAGTCCTTGGCTCTTTCCACGCTTAAAAGGCCTTTCCGTATAGCAGCATCTTTTACCGATTCTCTATCAATACCTTTTCCATCGTCTTCTATAGTAATCAAGACATCCCCGCCTTCTTGTTTTGCGCTTAAAGCAATCGTTCCAGTTTCTTTTTTCCCTAAAGATGCACGAACTTTTGGTTCCTCAATGCCATGGCCTACTGCATTTCTCAGCAAATGCACTAAAGGGTCTTTTAACATTTCTATGATATTATTATCCAACTCCACCTCTGCGCCAGAAATCGGGAGGTTTACCTCTTTACCAAATTGCCTTGAAAGGTCTCTTACCAGACGTGCTGCCATGTCAAATATCGCGGAAATTGGCTGCATCCGCATGGACATCACCTGTTGGCGAATACCCTCAGTGATAGCATCGAGTTTAACAATATCTGTCTCGTATGTCTCTGAATACTTTGATATTTCTTTCAGAAGATATTGTTCTACTTTATTATATCGCGAGACACTCTCATACAATTTTTTATTATCTAATTCATGCAAACCTAAATTAATAGCTGTTTCGGCCTTTGTTATCTTTAACTGCTTTGCATACTGGTTTAGTTTTATTATATCCTCACACCTGTGATGAAATGCCATTTGTGTCATGATTAATTCCACTAAATAATTGTATAAGGCCTCGATCTTATCCAGTCCTATTCGTATAGTTTTTCTACCCTCCTGTGCAGCCTTTACCTCACTTACTGCCTCTTTACCCTCCGGCTTAGTAGAAGAGGCTAAGGACGGCTCAGTTTCCACGACCTTTGACTCTGCCATGTCGGACACAACTTTATCTACTTCAAGTTGGGACAATTCTTCCCTGCCTTGTAACCCAGCGGTACTCAAAACAATCTCTAACTGACCACACATTCCCTCCGCATTCACCGTCACTTTTGCGTCCTTGAGTTTTAACTCTACCATGTTTGCGAGCATGTCCAATGCCTGAAATACAACATCGTATAGTCCTTTTGCTGGTTGTAGACCGCCTTCCTTAATCTTCACAAATATATCCTCTACCTTATGAGACAATGTCACAATTTCACCAAATCCCATCATCCTTGCCGTACCCTTTAGTGTGTGGACTTCTCTCATGATCTCTTTAAGTAATTCAAGATTAGATGTATCTTTTTCAAAGGTCAGGATAGCCTGATTTAATTTTTGTATCCTGTCCCTGTTTTCGTCCACAAACTTAGGGATAAATGTCGTTATATCAAAATCGTTGCTCATATTATCGTGGTACTTTGTAAATATTTTTTAGAAATCCGATTCAAAACAGGGTATGCTCAAAAGAAAGGTACAGAAATACACGATATTCATTCTTAGAAGATCCTAAGCCCATCGGAAACGCAATTCCAGACACAATCTGTAACTTAGCATCGAATTGTTCTATAGTACTCCTTTAGGAATTTTCATTTTGGACACAGACAGCTTATTATTGAATGGGCCGATTTAAAAATTTACGATACAAAATTATCATCTGTGTATTTTTGCGTAAATCTGTGTCCTAATTTAACAACTTACTAACATCTAGTATTAATACCAATTTGTCGCCTACGGCAAACACACCTTTAAAGAAGTCTTTGGACATATGCCTCACAGCAAACGCAGGAATTGACAATATATCTTTCTCTGAAACTTGAAAGATATCTAGCATCTCATCAATAGGCATCACAAATTCACCGACTTTGAACGATACTACTATAAAATCAACCTCCTGGCATTTCTTTATCTTTTCTCCTGAAAACGGAAATTTCCATTGCCCCTCCTTTAAGAAAGGGGGAATTTGATTTTTATACTCCTTTGAATCTCTTAAAGACATGTTTATGAAAAAACATCTTTTCCGTATTAATTACAAATACCTTTCGGCCGTTATATTCCACAACACCATCGGCAAAATCTGGATAATGTTCACTATTAACCCTTTTAAGATTTTTGGTTACTGACTTCACATACATTGTTTCAATACCAAAACATGCTCCCATTATTTTAAACACCAGGATATTTATCATGTTATGTCTTAAACTTTTTGACTATTTCTTTAAAATCGTCCGCCAGTTTATTCAATTCGGCAACAGCGGCTGTTGTTTGTTTCAACCTTACGGCCGTCTGCTTTACAACCTCAGAAATTTCTCTCATCGTCCCTGCCACCTGCTCTGTAGCACTTTTCTGCTGCTGCGTTGCCATAACGATTTGCTTGGAGGCATCCGTCGTTTGCTTTATTAAACTCAAAATTGACTCGATAGCCTGTCCTGCTTTTTGCACTACATCCACGCCTCTATCCACGTTTTTAACGCTCTGCTCTGTAGCTAAAACCGCTGCATTGGTCGCCACCTGAATTTCTGAAACTATGCCTTTTATCTCTTCCGCAGATGTCTTTGTCCGTTCTGCAAGCCTTCGTACCTCGGCGGCCACCACGCCGAATCGTTTGCCAAACTCGCCCGCTGCCGAAGCCTCTATCGAGGCATTTAAGGCTAACAAATGTGTCTCACCAGCGATCTCTTTAATAATTCCCAGCACATCTCCAATCTTTTGTGCTTTTTCACTGAGAGAAAAAATCTTACCCGAACTGTCCTTTGTTACCCCCTTAATATCTTCCATAATGTGAATAGATGCTGATACAGACTCCATGCCGCGATGACATGTGCCTTCTGAATCTTCTGCAACCTTTGCCACAGATTCTGCGTTTGCAGCAATCTGTTTTGCGGAACTGGAAAGCTCCTCAATTGTTGCGGTTATTTCACCAACAGAGGCAGCTAATTCAGCAGTACCGCTTGATTGTTCTTCAGAGCTGGACAACATTTCCACAGAAACAGAGGAAATACGCCCTATCGAACTATGACATTGTCTGATTAGGGAGCGTAAATTTTCGAGCATGTTGTTAAATGCGACAGCAAGCTCTCCTTTTGCATCCACATTTGTTGTAAGATCCCCGGTGGATATAACCGTTGCCTGCTTTGCCAGGAGCCGCATGCTCTTTATCATCCCATTAAATACGTTTATCAAAATACCAATCTCACCGGATGCCTGTACCTTCACATCCTGATCCAGTTTTCCTTCGCCAATATACTGGGAAATGTTAACAAGCTCATGTATAGGCTTTGTAGTGGCGCGAGCGGAAATGACAGCAATAGTTATTATCATAACTACTGTTACAGATACAAGGATACCCTGTATTAGTCGGTTAATTCGCAACGACGCAAATGCCTCTTTTTCTTCCATCTCTGTAAGCAATACCCAGTTTGCGTACTTTACGGGATACCACGAACCTATTACAAGGCAATTCCTGTAGTCCCTGTAAATAGAAACTCCACTTTGACCCACCAAATCCTCATTTGCCCCAAATCTTTCCACCTTTACCTTAAGCACCACGTCTTTCAAGAATCTGGATTCAGAAATCATGAATTTTTCCCGGTTCACCAGATATGTCTCCCCTGATTCACCCAGACCCTCACGGTCATTTAATATATCATAAATCTTTTTCATGTTCATTTCCGTTATAACGCAACCAATGAACTTCCCTTGCTCGCCGGTACATGGCACTATTACATACATGATGTTTTTGCCGGCTAATTTATTGTAAAATAAGTCTGTAAGATATGCCTTTTCCCTGCCCAGCTTAAAATACGGCTCTGAGGATATATCTAATCCTGCCTGTTTCGAATGTTCAGCGCCCGTTGCTTCTATTTTTCCCTCGGCGGAAACCAACATGATATCGTCATATCCCTTATTCGATACAATTTGATTTAAGTGTCCCTGCACATTCTTTAATAATGTATTAAAATTGGGATTTGACCTACTTACCTTATCTATGGATATCTGTCTCAAAACCTCCATTAAATTCCAATTTTTTGCAATACCTTCTGTGTCAATCTTAACCTGTTCCAATGTTTCATTTAAAAACATAGCGCGTGTTTTTCCTACAGATTTTAATTTTTCACATATTCCATTAAAAATGATTGAAGACATCTTTCTCTCATTCCCAAATACAATACACAGAACAGGAACAAGGGTTACTACCAGCAATAAAACAATCATACTCTTTGTCAGTTTTAGCCTTTGAATAATATTTTCTTTTATCAGTAGAAATAAGGAAATATTAAAGACCAATATAATGGCAAGAGGTATAACAAGACTCCAGTAGTTATCCAACATAATTATCTCTCCTATTTAAATAACAATCTTTTGATGTCCAGAATACCCATCAATCCGTCGTAGGTCTGTACCTGCCCGTTTATATAACTGCCCATTTCATTACTTAATGTAGAAACTGGCGCTTCTATGTCTTTCCTGAGCGTATCATATATGCCTATAACTTCATCACAAAAAGCCCCCACAGGACCTTCCATTGTTTTTATGACTACAATTCTACTGTTCTCAGTCGGAATCATCTTTCCCATATTTAGAATTATCTTTACATCCACAACACACAGGATTTCCCCATGAAGATTCATTAATCCCATAATATGGGAAGCCGTTCCAGGAATATTTGTTATATGGATGGGTCTTGT
>Ga0209212_1002190_pt1 | contig 28666 bp, 23 predicted proteins | sample RifGroC2_FD_183996 | JGI IMG/M metagenome (GOLD analysis project Ga0209212, IMG submission 183996) | Groundwater microbial communities from Rifle, Colorado, USA - Groundwater C2 (SPAdes) (version 2) | ecosystem: Environmental > Aquatic > Deep subsurface > Groundwater | place: Rifle, Colorado... | reverse complement strand
ATCCTCGATGGAGTCCTCGTTGAGATACAAAAAAATGGCCTCACCTCCAGAGCCACCAAAAGCAACAAACTTGGGCAATTTATGTTTGCCAGACCTCTCGAAAACGGACTCTACCAAATACTGGCCGAAAAAGAAGGACATATTTTTGACCCCTACTCTCTCGAATTAAAAGGTGAAATCATTAGACCTCTAAAGATACAAGAAAAATAACATGACCGAAAATATAAAATCCTCTACTCAGGAGCATCTGGATATCTACACTGTTCGAAACCATCTGGTCTTTCTCAAGGACGGTTCCTGTTCACTGGTTCTGAAGACGACAGCGATAAACTTTAATCTTCTTTCAGAAGAAGAGCAGGACGCTACCATTTATGGTTATGCCGGTCTGCTAAATTCTCTTTCCTTCTCCATCCAAATTCTCATCCGCTCCCAAAGGAAAAACATTTCCGACTATATTAGCCTTTTGGACAATCGTATACAAAGCACTCCTTCACAAAAAGTCAAAGAAAACCTTCTTTCCTACCGCCAATTTGTCAAATCCCTCGTAAAAGAAAATCGTGTCCTGGAGAAAAAGTTTTATATTATCGTGTCTTTCTCGGCTATCGAACTCGGAATTTCCAAAGGAACCTTTAATCCTTTTGCCAAGTCGCCTCAAAAACCACCCTTTGATATCGATTACATCGAAGAAAAAGCCTCTATGGCTCTCTATCCTAGAAGAGATCACATCATCCGCCAGTTTGCCCGCATCGGTCTCAAAGCCAGCCAATTAACTACCAGCGAACTCGTTACCCTTTTTTACACCATTTACAATCAGGGAAGTATTTCCACGACCAACAGTATTCAGCCCACAGGTTCCTAAACTATTCCTGTTTACGTTATACTTAAGCTATGGCTTTGAACCTTTTTTCATTGGGTAAAAAATCGACTGTTACCCCAAACACCATTTCCACATCGCCAGCCTCTCCTTCTTCAGTGGTTCCTATTGCAGTTCCAAAAAATCAAACACCAACACCAAAACAAACTCCTCAATCAAACCAGTCCGTCCAAGACATCATCGCCCCCTCAGCTATAGAAGTAGATTTTTCTTTCATCAAAATCGACGACGTCTTTATCCGCACTCTCTTTGTCACCGGCTATCCCCGCTACGTTTCAGCCAACTGGCTCTCACCCCTGATCAATTTCAATCACTCCCTTGATATCTCCATGTTCGTTTATCCCACCGATTCCAAGGATACTTTGGAAACTCTCCGCCATCGAATTGCCGAAATGGAAGCCGAAATCAACACCGATATTGAAAGAGGTCGCATTCCCCAGGCTGCCACCGAAGCCGCCCTCGAAGATGCCAAAGTACTTCAGTCCCAGCTCGTTAAAGGTGCCGAAAGATTTTTTCAATTTTCACTTTATATCGGCATCTCCGCCGATAGCGAGAAAGAATTAAATACCATTACTGCCCAGGTCCAAAGTATGTTGGCTTCTCTACTTATCATTAGCAAGACAGCCGCCCTCTCCATGGAAGATGCCTTCAAATCCACCCTCCCCTACTGCAAAGACAAACTTATTCTCACACGCAACATGGACACCACCGCCCTGTCTACCACTTTTCCTTTCACTTCCTCCGAACTCTCCGATAATCAAGGAGTCCTCTATGGCATAAATGCTCACAACGAATCTTTGGTCATTTTTGACCGCTATTCTCTTGAAAATGCAAATATGCTCATACTCGCCACCTCCGGTGCTGGAAAATCTTTCGCCGTTAAACTGGAAATACTCAGGTCGCTAATGTTTGACTGCCAGGTAATAATTCTGGACCCTGAAAACGAATACGAAATGGTCACCAAATCGGTGGGGGGAAATTACCTGTCCTTTTCCACCAGTTCTCAGCACAAGATCAATCCTTTTCAAATCGCCCGTCCCAAAGAAAGTACCGAAGACGAAATGGGTTACAAGTATCTTTTCCTTATGTCCCTTCTCAAAATCATGATCGGCGAAATGAATCCTATCGAAGAAGCCACTATGAACCGTGCCCTGGTACTCACTTATAGATCCAAAGGAATCACCGAAGATCCTTCTACTCATGTCCTCGAACCGCCACGCATGGAAGATCTTTACCGTTCCCTCATTGGTATGGAAGAAGCTGTCTCCAAAGTTCTCTCAGCCAGACTCGAGCGCTTCGTCATGGGTGGTGTCAAAGGTATTTTTGATCAGCAAAGCAACATCGACATCAACGCTCCTGTCACCGTCTTTACTCTTCGCGATACCGCCGATGAAATCCGTCCTATTGTTATGTTTATGATTCTGGACTTTGTCTGGAATCAAGTCCGCAAAGATCTCCGCAAACGCATGCTTGTTGTCGATGAAGCCTGGTACCTTATGCGCTACGAAGATTCAGCCAAAATACTTCAAGGATTCGTCAAACGCGCCAGAAAGTATTACTTCGGTGTTTCCATTATTTCTCAAAACGTGGATGACTTTCTTGGCTCAGCCTATGGTAAAGCCATTATTACCAACTCAGCCTTAAAGCTACTCCTAAAGCAATCATCTGCCGCTATCAATCAAATCGCCGAGGTCTTCTACCTATCTCAAGGCGAAAAACAGCTCCTACTGTCTGCTGGTGTCGGTGAAGGTATTTTCTTCGCCGGTATGAACCACGTCGCTATCAAAATCATAGCTTCTGCCGACGAACACGCTTTGGCCACCAGCAAACCCGCCGAAATCCTCGAAAGAAAAAAGCAAGAAGGCATCCAAGCCGCCGCCGAAGCTGCTTCACAAAGCACTACCCCCTAACAAATGGCTAACTACGATAAGCAAATTTATGATCTTGGACAAGTCCAAAACGCTTTAAATAGTAATTTGGAGAAACTCACCGAAAGAGGCCAACAGGATACCTTAAGTTGGTTTAGTGTTGGTACCAGTTACTATCGCGATTATTTCGATCAAGTCAAAAAAGTTAACAAGAAAGAAATTCTTTGGAACCCCATTCTCACCGAAGATCCATCAGTTAATTCGAAAAACTTTCAGCAAAAATTAACCTCTTCCGAAATCCAAACCATCATCAATTTTTACGAATGGCTCTCCAGACAACAAGAAGAAACTTCCGCCAAACCAGTCAAAGAAACCAGCAGTGTTCCTCCGGAAGTGGAGGCCATGGTAGAAGAATATCGCCAAAATCAAGATCGATTAAACGAAGAAGAAATTGCCTCAAAGGCACACAGGACTGTTGCTGAGCAAGTCAAAATTGCTTTTTCCCATGCCAAAATCCGCGAACGTGTATTGGCCAATCGCCTCGAAAGAGAAAAGGCGGGAGAAAAATTTCGCGATTCAAATCAAACCATAGTAGATCTTGCCTCTCCCAAAGACAAAACTATCGAAGCGGTTCTTGCTCCTTCATACAAAGCAGTAGAGAGGACTGCCTATGCCTATTCTGGGTTTTTTACACTCTCTCCGGAAATCCAAAAACAAATCATCGATAAGGCAGTAGAGCTCAATACTATTGGCATTACCGATATCAATGTCGCCATTCAGACAGCTTCACTTCAACTAGGTGTCAGTTATCTCTCCTCATCTTTCGTGTCCGAAGTCGCCGAAGAGTTAGACAATATCGATCTACAAACAAAAGAGCTTGAAGACAAACTATCCCAAAACGAATCTGCCATCGACACTTTGAGGGCCAAAGCCATTCTCACCGAGTCTGAACAGCAGCAGCTAAACAGGTTACTTCAGGAAAATTCCAGCCTCACCTCCAATCTAGAAACAACAAACACTCGTCATCTGGAGTTCGCCGATTCCCGGTCCGAAAGATTTGCCAAATATAATTCTGAAATAGACGATCGTCAAAAAAAAGATCAAGACCTGCAAGAATTATCAGCCGCCGCCAACAACAAAATTTCCAGTATCCACAACACCCTCTTACAGCGGGGTGTCACTCCTCGTATCCCATCCGACTTGGACAAAATGAATCAGCTCGTAGCAGCACTTCAAAAAGACATCCCCGGTATCAATCAATCCGCCAGTTACGAAGGCGCTTTTTCAGCCGCCACCATCGGTGGTTCTCAAGGCATGGTCATCCTGGCATACTCCAGAGGTGTCACAGGAGCCGTCCTGCGACAGGCTGAACGATTCGCCGCCGCCAACCCCAACTCCGCCACAGCCAAATTTTTAAACAATAACCAAAAAGTTTTTCAGGAATTTTGAAGATCCATTCGGCAATTAGAAAGTTCTAAATTAGGTAGCGATATTCTTCAAACCGTCAGTCGTGGGTATCAAGTTATTGGAATAGTTACAAACCCAGTCGGTGCACTAAAAAGCTGGGCAGGTAAAAAAGCAGGTGAACAGTTCCGCCAGAGAATTAGCGAAAAAATTGGCAATGTCGTCCTTAAAAATGCCTCCGAGGTTCTCTTAAAAGAAGGATTTAAAGATGGTGTCAAAACCCTAGCTTCACAAGCCACCGCCAAAATGGTTGCCAAAGCCGCCACTTGGGCCGCTCTCAAACTCGGTATTAGTCTTTCCGCAGAAACCCTCAATGCCATTTTGCCGGGACTAGGCGTCATTGTCGATATAGTGCTTCAAGTAATCATCTGGGTCATCGAAAAAACCATTGGAGCTGCTTACAACGGATTCCAAAACCTCATGGTAAATGTCTATGGAGAAAAGCTAAAAGCTCGGGATATTATTGCACCCATTGTTATCTTCGGTGGTGCCATTGCCGCTGCCAGCGCCTTCTTTCGAGGGGTCACCTTTTTCGGACGTACACTTCAAATTGCCGCCGTTTCTGCCGTTGGTATCATTATCGCTTCGGTTATCACCATGGGTATCTATACCGTCTTTGTCTTCCTTACCGCCCCCATGCTCTCCACCCTCGTCCAGCTCGATAGTGTCGAAAAAGTAAAATACGAAGAGTATGGTGCCATCGCCCAGCCCAGCAGCGATTGCGCCTGGCCGACTAAGGGTCATTATGCCGTCACCACTGGCCCAAGAGGAGGTACTCACAGCCTCAGCCAACTGGAAGCCATCGATCTTTATAGCTCCAGCATCAACGGAACTCCTCTTCTATCTGCTACTTCGGGACAGGTTACTTACACAGGACCTTACAGCAACTACGGAAATACCGTCAAGATTCAAACCAAAAACAGCGCCGGCAGTTTCACTGTAATATATGGTCATCTTTCTGCCATCAGCGTCGGCAAGGGGCAACAAGTCTCTCAAGGTCAAAAGCTTGGCCTGGTTGGTGGTTCTGGAGGATGGGATCCCCATATTCATATGGAGTATGTAGGAATAAAATACAATCAGTGCCCTGCAGGAGGATTAAAAATTAAAGAACAGTGTTGTGCCTATACTGGAACCAACTGTCACGGCTTATGCAACGCCTTCTCTAACTAAAATGAACGCTATAACAAATTTTTTTTCAAACCCCAAAACCAAAAAAACTATATTTATTTCCTCGGGAATAATCGCTCTAATAATTATTTATATTGCTATTAAAGTATTACCCGAAGCACAAACTCGTCAGAGACTAACCATTCCCGTCATAGTACCTACTGTCACACCTCAAAAACCGTTTACCCCTCTTGACACCACCAACCCTCACAACCCGGAACAAAAGCTGGTTTTTAACTGGGGATCCGTGTCTCCTACAATTCCGAACACTATGACAAACTACTCCGTCAAATCGCCATTAATCAATTCTGCTTCGATTACTGTCATTGCCAACAAATTAGGTTTTACAACTTTAGAGAGATCAACTGAAACAGACGAGAATTCGTTTTTGTGGATGAACGATAACTACAGCCTGTTCGGTTCTCCAACCCAAAATCAAATAATGTTTAACTCAGTCGTAGAATTACCTCAAAACAATTCTGTCATCACCCAGGAAGAAGCTCTATCTATCACTAGGAATGTTGTCTCCAATTTATTTGGCGAAACAGTCTTATCCACCTTCAATCCCAATGCCGAAATAAAATATTTAAATCTCCAACAACAAACCGAAGAGGAGCCAATCGAAACCACTCCGGACAAAGCAAATATTATTAACGTCAACTTCCATCAAACAATCAACGGCTTACGCTTAATCAACCTCTCCAGAACAGGTGAAACTCTATCTGTAGCCATAGACACATCCAAAAAACTATATTTGCTCTATGTTCATGGAGGATATCTCAGTCTCGCGGAAAACGGCCAGTCAAGTCTGATAAATTTCTCATCCCTTATAGATACAGCTCCCACAAATGCCATAAGAATTAGCTACTCCAAAGATATTCCTTCTGAAGCAGCCTTTACGGAAGCCAGTATCGTGAATATCAATGTCAACTCCGTTACTCTCGGCTATTTTCAAAGAGAAGACAACCAGATTTTCCCCGTATTCATTATCGAAGGACTGATGTCAGCTAAAGGTCTGAGTGAATATCCAGCCACCTACATAGTTCCAGCCACTCAATAATCCAAATTAATCACCTGAAATCTGATAGCTGAGATCTAATTTTGTGTCCTCACCGGCATTATGACCTGTACCCATCCGTCATTGTCTTCCCTTTTGAACACACTGGGTTTCAGTTCACCTTCCGTTTCCCAAACTACTCTCTCTACGTTATTAACTGCCAAGTAATCCAACAGATACCTTGCATTAAATGCAACAGTAAGACCTTCACCTTCGACTTCTGCTTCCAGTTCAGATGAATTACTTCCCAGCTGGCTACTTTCAGCCTTAATAATCAACTTCTCGCCTTCGATTATCATTTTCACAATGTTGGCATTGTCTCGTGCAAACAGATTGGCCCTTTTGACGGCTTCCAATAGCTCTTCCCTGTTAAAGACGGCCTTTGTTGAATAAGTATTCGGCATAATTTGTTGGTAAGGCGGAAACTCTCCTGCAATCAGCCTGGAAGAAACTTCCATGTCTGTAATGGTAAATATTACTTGCTGATTCTCCTTGTCAAATTCCACCCCAAAAGAATCCTCACCTGTTTCACCTAGAACCTTAGAGATTTCCGAAAGCGATCTGGCAGGAAGAATAAAACGGGTGTCTTTTTCTATGCCGGATTTTGCCACCTCCAACTTGTCTACGCTAAGTCTATAACCATCCGTTGCGGCCAATACCGATCTCTTCTCAGATAGCTCCCATAGGACTCCTGTCAATACTGGCCTGGTATCGTCTCTGGCTGCCGAAATACATACCCTATCCATCTTTTGCCGAAATTCTCCACTTTTTAGAGTTAATTGAATCTTCTTAGCTCTAGGGATACTTGGAAAATCCTCTGCACTTTGCCCCATGATTTCTGAGCTAATCCCCTTCGCTTCAATTTTTAAAGTTTCTTTATTGGCGGAAAGTTCCACCACTCCTATAGGTAAACTTGCCACTAATTCCGAAAATAATTTGGCGGGAACCACCATCTCACCCTCTTCTTCGATTTTCGCCGGAAGCCGAACCCAAAAACTCACCTCCAAGTCTGTCGATACCAAATTGACTTCGTCTTTGGTCACCCTTAAAAGCATTCCTGAAAGTATCGGAAGTTGAGGCCTAGAGCCAATTCCCCTATTGACAATCCCCAAATATTTTTTTAAGTCAGTTGATTGAACAGTTATCTTCATTGATTTTCATTGTATATGTATTTTCTTTTTGTAACCTCTATCATTCCGAATCCTTATTATTTATATATTTATCTTAAATATAAATAGTAGTTGTTAGTAGTAAGTAGCGTGGATAAGTTGATAACCGAAGCTGGTCGGAGCTCAAATTCCTTGTTATTAAGTTGCTTAAGTCGCGTATACCCACCCTTTTACCTAATTACATGAACTCTTCACGGGTAATATAGAACTAACAAGTCATATTTTCTGTGGACTACAATCTGAATATCTTTCTTAGTAATCCACCTTAATGATTAATGACATATTTGTTCTACACATTATCAGTAGATATTCACATCACGTGGACAACGTGTGGATATTTAGGTGAATAACGCCGATTTTACCGCCATTACTTTTCGCCTGAGATCCATGTTTTCCTCTATTTGATCCTCCATTTTTTCGACCGCATGCATTACTGTCGTGTGATCTCTGCCCCCCATTAGCTCGGCAACGACGGTCAGATTTAGCCCTAGGGTGACCCTTAGAAGATACATGGTAATATGTCTAGCTACCACCAAATCTGCTTTCCTACTTGTTCCCAGTAAATCTTTATTTCTAAAGTCAAAATACTTTGCAACCGTTGAGATAACCTTGATCGGCCTCACTTTTGTCGACTTGACAGAGTCAGCCGGCAAGCCCATGGTTTTTTGCACCATTTCTTTTGTCAGGATTCCACCTTCAATCGTCGCTCTGGTTGCCAGGTTCATAAAGATTCCCTCAAGCTCACGAGCGTTAGTAGTATATGTGTTGGCAATTAGCTCAAAGGCCCCCCCCTCAACCTCGGCATGCAGATCTATCGCTCTCTGTTTGATAATCGCCAGCCTCATTTCAAAATCAGGCAGTCCAATATCTACCATCATTCCACCTTGAAATCTACTCCGAAGTCTGTCTTCTAGACCTACAATCTCCTCCGGTTTTCGGTCGCTGGTCATCACTATTTGTGCCTGTTTGTTCGTCAGTTCATTAAACGTATGAAAAAATTCCTCCTGAGTTTGTTCTTTCCCTCCAAAAAATTGTACGTCATCAATTAGCAGCGCCCCCACTTGTCGGTACTTTTTCTTAAAGGCATCCGTCATCTTGGATTTGAATGATCCCACAAAATCATTAATAAACTGTTCACTGGTGATGCAAACTACTTTTCCCACCCCCTTCTTAACCAGCTCATGTCCTACCGCGTGCATCAGGTGAGTTTTCCCTACTCCGACGCCGCCATAGATAAACAAGGGGTTATGTCTGGTTCCAGGATAATCTACGACAGCCTTCCCTGCTGCAAAGGCCAGCCTATTCGAGCTACCTACCATGTAGGACTCAAAAGTGTATCTGGTATTTAGGTTTGTTCCAGTTTGCTTGTTTTCTTCTGGAGGAGCAAATAAACCTATTCTTGCTTCCTCTACTTGACTGTTTACAACTTCTTTCTTGGGTCTCTTATCTTCCTTATTAGCTTCTACGATCACCAAGGCCACATCACACCGCTTCTGTGAGATTTTCTCAGCCGCCTGTTTGATAAGACTATAGTACTTGGTCTCTATCGTGTGACTTAGGAATATGGAAGGCGCCGCCAACTCCATAATAATTCTCTCTCCATCTATCGGAGTAACTGATCTCACAAAACAAGGTTTGATAAAGCCTGCAAAGCTAGCGGGAGACATGGAGACGCCAAGTTCTCCGCAAATGCCATGCCATAATTTCTCACTGTCCATGGACTCATTCTCACTACTTATCCACATTTATACAACCCCCAATTTACCCAAATATTCTGACTCATTCCGTATCAGTAGTCTCATCGTCTGTTCTGAGGTATAATACCTTTGAATCAAACAACCAAAACTAAAATGCCCAAAAGAGTCTACCAACCTAAAAAAGTCAAAAGAATTAGAAAACATGGTTTTCGCATCAAGATGGCCACTGCTGCCGGTCGCAACGTCATTCGCAAACGTCGTGCCAAAGGTAGAGTCAAATTAGCCCTCTAATGCCACTTCCGGCCACAAACCGGCTCCCCTTACGTTTCGAAAGAGATCGTCTTACCCGTGAAGGCCGTTCTTTCCACACCCGCCACTTCACCATAGTCATGGCCCCCTCCAGTTCTCTATCTTCTGTCATTCCTGGCCACGACCAGGAATCCATCAAATCAGTTCCACCAGCCCCCCGCTTCTCCATCCTTCTTTCAAAAAAAACCGCCCGCCTCGCCGTCGACCGCAACTTTATCAAACGCCGCACCTCAGCCCTCCTAAACGAACTCCTCTCCTCATTCTCCCCCGCCGACTATCTGGTGATCCCCAAACGTTCCGTCCTCGACACACCCTACCCCGACCTTCTCCCCGACCTCTCCTCCCTCCTCCCCAAACTCAAATAAAAAAGCAGGGTTTCCCCTGCTCTACACAATTATCCCTCGCCTATAAGTACTTCGGCAAATCGGTCGATGGCTTTATGCATCGCCTCGTTGGCACTGGCATAATTTACAGCGATTTCCACCAGATCGTCCGGAACGTTCACTTCACCCAGAATATCGCACTTTTCTACGGTAAGATCAAATCCGAAAAATGCTGTCACATGATTATCCATCAGTGTGATGGTCAGCCCATCAAGCTCTTCAATTACCAGTCTCTTGGTGTACTGTCCACCACCATGGATAAAATCGTTCAGATTCATGGATACTTTTTGTCCAATAATTGTCGCGATCATCTTTTCTCCTTTTTAGTGTGCTTTCAACGTATTATACCCAAACACACTTCAATATTACTGGGAGTTAGTCAATTCGGATATAATTCCCTTGCATGATTTCCTTTTATCAAAAATACATCTCTCCTTTCTACCATTCCCTGGGACACGCTATTTTTGGCGACTCCTTTGCCTGTCGCTTCTCGCCTACCTGTTCCGAGTACGCCCGTCAAGCTTATGCTACCTATGGTATTATAATCGGGACAAAACTTGCGGTCTTCCGCTTCCTTCGCTGTCAACCTTTCAGTAGAGGCGGATACGACCCAGTACCTGCTAAAATCAAATAACTATGCTCGCTCCACTAAACTACATCCTTTACCAAGCTCTCATCTTTTTCTACCATCTTTTTGGAGGTAATCTCGGCTTGCCTATCATCGCCATTACCCTCATCACTAAGTTTATCCTTATTCCCCTTGTTCTTCCTTCCATGAAGTCAGCCAAAAAAATGCAGGAACTTAAACCCGCCATAGATCGTCTGAAAGAAAAACATAAAGACAAAAAAGAGCTTCAGGTTGCTCAGATGGCTCTCTACAAAGAACAAGGCATCAATCCGGCTGCTGGCTGCCTACCTCAAATAGTCAATATCATTATACTTATTTCCCTTTATCAAGTCTTTATGGATTTTATCAAGCAGCCTTCGATAGGAGGTATTCTTGTCAATCCTAATTTTCTATTCTTGGATCTCACCAAGCCGGACAAAACCTACATTATGCCCATCTTGGCCGGTGTCACTCAGCTTATCTTTTCCCTTATGATGCAGGCGGGTACTGAGTCGCACGTGGTCAATCCCAAGAAGAAAGAAGACAAGAAAAAAGAGGAAGATAGTCTAGAGATGGCTCAAAGTATGACCCAACAAATGGTCTACATGATGCCACTTATGACTGTGGTCATCTCTCTTAACTTTCAATCCGGTCTCATACTCTACTGGGTCGTCTCCACAGTATTTTCTATTGTCCAGCAATACTACTTCTCCGGCTTAGGTGGCTTAAAACCCATCCTCCTTAAACTCAGGATTACCAAACAATAATAATCAAATGGATCAAACAAAAGTCACCGAAATTCTCTCCAACGTTTTAACTCAGCTATCTCTGGGAGAAGATCAAATAAAAATTGAAGTCGCCGACGAAGACAATATAAATATACTTATCACTCCCCCAACGGAATCAGCAGGTATCTTTGTTGGACACCACGGTGAAGGTTTGGCCTCACTCCGTATGATTTTTTCTCTTATGATCTATCAGCGCTTTGGTGTCTGGCCCAAGCTCCACTTGAATGTGAACGATTATCAGGAACGTCGTGAAGATTCACTTAAGGAGTTGGCCCAAAATGCTGCTGATCGGGCAGTCTCCCTCCAAAAAGAAATTATCCTTCCCAATCTCAGCTCGTATGAGCGCCGTATCATCCATATGTTCCTTGAAGAATATAAAGGTGTCAAAACCGAGTCCCGCGGCGAAGCCCCTTTCCGTCAAATGGTCATCATCCCCACTGCAGAATAGGCTGGTACAATCTCCTTAGTGTTTTCCAATATTATTCTTCAGCTCATCGTATTTCTCCTCCCTACCCAACTAGGTCTCCACTTCTGGCCGGACTTCTCGAGGGTCGCCGGCATCAAGATCGACTATCTCTCCCCCACATTGTATCTGACCGATCTATTTATTTTGTCATATATTCTCACCAGCATCAGGAAAGTGCTGGGCTGGATTCATCTCCACACCAAGTCTGTCTCTGTTTTTGCATTGCTTGTTATTCTTAACACCCTCTTTGCCATATCCCCTCTTAACACTCTTCTCTGGTGGATCAGGTCTATTGTGTATATCTCGCTCTTCCTTGCTTTTAGACTAAACAAAGTCAGTTGGCAACAGATAAAAGCACCTTTGATTTACTCGACTATTCTTGTTGTTTTTATAGAAGTTATTCAGACTACCCTCCAGTCCTCCATAGGAGGTATCCTTTATTGGCTAGGTGAAAGATCGTATTCTGCCTCCACCCCTGGCTTAGCTCGGTTAAATCTCTCGGGTTTAAATTTTGTTCGAGCACCTTCCATCTTTTCTCACCCAAATTCTTTATCAGGCTACCTTTTAGTTGTGTATTATCTTCTTCACATTAACAAGTCCCCTCTTTGGCAAAAACTGGCGGTCTTTACCGGACTTCTCCTTACATTTTCCAAAGCATCCCTTCTGGCCTTCGTACTAGTCATCAGTCTTTATATAAATAGTTCACTATTAATCGCCACATTCATGATTTTTTCCCTACTTCAGGTATTCCTGCCCTACTTACCCAACTCCCTCCAGTTCATATCCGACCGACTATTTCTGTTGTCTCCCGTTAAATCACTTATAACCACTAGACCAATTCTCGGCTCTGGCTTAGGAGGTTTTATTCCTTCGTTAGTAAATTACCTCCCTGGCTCCTTTCTACTTCCTGAAAAACTTCAGCCGGTACACAATCTGCCTCTACTAATCTGTGCTGAAGGCGGTATTTTGGGAGTTTGGCTTCTCTTCACATTTATAAAAGTAAACCTAAACAAACTCCTCAAACCCAAACTACTTGGCTTAATTGCCCTTGTGATCATAACCGGGACCTTTGACCATTATTGGTGGACACTTCCTCAAAACAAGCTAATTCTACTACTCGCCGCCTCTATTTTGCTTTAGAATATGGCTATGTCGAAAACAATTGAACTCCTAGAAATAAATACGGATGGTGGTTCGCGAGGTAATCCCGGACAGGCAGCTATTGGAGTGGTTGCCAAAGACGAAGGAAAAGAAGTCTTTACTCTCTCAGAAAAAATAGGCGAAACAACCAACAATGTGGCAGAATATACCGCCGTACTTCGGGCACTGGAAACCATAAGCGAAAGTAATATTCCTAGCGAAAAGATTCGATTCATTCTTGATTCAGAGCTCATCGTCCGTCAAATCACCGGACTCTACAAAGTGAAGCAACCACACCTCAAAGAGTTAAAAAACAAAATTGTCGAGCTAATAAAGCAACTTAGGGATAGAGGTCTTATCAAGCTTATGGCCTTTTCAACAGTTCCCAGAGAAAAAAATAAAGAAGCAGATCAACTAGTAAACGACGCGCTCGATTCTCAATAACCATTTTTCACGACCAACTTTCGCTAAATCAAAAAAGATTTTTTGCGGACTAAAAATTATGTGAATAAGTCTAATTGATCGCAATCTTAAATTTTCACATGTGATACGTAGTAACAAAAACATCTATTAGATAAGCACAAAGACATAAAAGACATGAGCACAAAATAAAAGAAGAAAAAAGTAAGAACAAAGATAACTAAATAACATGAATCACAAATGACATATACTAATCTCAATGCCCTCAGTCCAAGCAAAAATTGCTATATGGAGTAATAACTCTTATCTCAAGTCACACATCGAAGAAGTCAACCTCGATAATCTCTCATTTTCCGACTACACAAATTCCTGCTCGTGCCCCTTTGTGCTGGTACTCATAGACTTATCGCAAGACCTAAACAACATCTCTCAAAAGATAATAAATGTCTACGAACATTGCAGCATAAAAGGTAAGAAACTATGCTTAGCATTATTTCAGTGGGACACGATAGATACGGAAAAAAATCTCTATTTTTCTCAGCTGCTGCAGCAACTCGGAAGCACAACTCCAATTCACCGGCTAGTCTACGTTAAAGACATAATCAGTGAAAATATAATATCTCCAGAAACATGGCTAGAAAAGTATATCTTAGAATCCCTTTTGGAGGGAAAAATTCATATTTCTAGTAAAGGTGAAAACAAAATCTACCCTCTCACAGTTAAGGACTTCCTGGCAGGACTACAAAAGATTTTCTTTCTTTCAGGGACTGCCGGCAAAGAATTTTGGATGGTTGGAGATTCACTTACCGATCTGGATCTAGCCTATTTACTAAAAAAATATTTAGAAGATACTAACGAATCGTTCGAAATTGAAGCCACCGAGGCCAATCGGTCAAATATCGATCTTAACTCATTGGGAAATAGTACTCGTGCCTTACTAAATTGGGAACCAAAAGATGATTTTTCTTGGATATTGAAGAATAGCGCTCATCGTATAGGAGAAGATCGAACCCAAATGGCTATTGGGCTTCGTCGCTTGGAGACACAAACAAAACAACCTAGGTTATATAAATTATTAAAAATAAAAAATTATTTAATCCAAATTGTTAGTCACATAAAGCGTAAAAAAATCAAAACAAAAGAAGTAGAAAGCACCAAGGGCCTGATAAAAAGAACCTCTGAAATTGTCTTTGCATGCCTGGCATTTATCTACCTGTTTTTCACAGCTGTATACATTATAGTCACCGCCTTAGCACTTGTTAATTTAGAGGAATCACTCAATCTGATTCGAAGCGGAGAAATCAAACAGTCAGTAAAATATCTAAGTACCTCGCAATTTTACTCAAAGACAGGGGAGTTTAGTTACGACCTGATCTCTCCGGTATTTTCATTTCTTGCACCTGACTTTCAAGAGAAAAATCACAACATGTTTGTTTTTCTAACGTATTCGCAGTCAAGCGTGCAAAATCTTCAACAGACATATCTTTTGGCAGAAAATATCTATCAATCCATAGGAGTAAAGGAATCAGGGTTAAACATACATGACGCGGCCCTCGCACTTCGTTCCAATTTAAGTCAAGTCTATGAAAATATTAATCAGATCCGTCTACTTACTCAAGGTAGAAAGCTCCCCAAAGTCCTGGACGAAAAGTTGAGTCAAAGTGCAGAATATAAAAATATTAGTTTGGTCGAACAACAAATAACTCAACTGTTAAAAGCAACTGAGTTGATCCCTGCCTTTTTGGCAGGGGATGAGATAAAAAACATCTTGCTTGTGTTCCAAAACAGTTCTGAAATTCGGGGTACAGGTGGAGTTGTTGACTATCTGCTTGCGCTTGTTCTTGATAAAGGAAGGTTAGTTTCAAGAAACATCTACACAGGAAGCGAGATAGATTCCTTAATTCATGCTGACATTACTGCCCCTCCACTAATAAATCAACTTACTGGATCAGAAAGTTGGCTGACACGTGACTTAAACTATAACCCCGATTTTCCTTCCACCGCCGAAAATTTTTCCGCCGTTATTGAAAAAAGTCTAAAGTTTAAGCCTGATACCATCGTCGCGGTCAACGAAAATATTATCTCGGATCTGCTTATTGCAGATAAGGGAATTGTGATAAATGGTCAAAATATCACCTCTGATGAATTCCAAAGGCAGCTACCTTTGACATCACCCAATTTGCTCTACCGTCAGTTAATTGATTATTACCTCGATCGCTTCTTTAATCACAACATTTCACTATTATCCTTAGGAAGGGTAATCGCCAAGCAAACGATTGAAAACCAACTATTATTTTGGAGTCATGAAGAAAATATTGAAAATATGATAATAGAGCAATCGTTATCGGGTGCCATTATTCCTCATATCTGTTCTTCATCACTCTCAGAGTTAAATGATTGCGTAGCCGAAAGTACCTATTTAAACGAATCCAACTTTTCACTTGTCCCTGTCGGTCATAATCTAAGAAGGCGTATAGCTCATAAAATCTCCTTCACCCCCAAAAGTACTGTTCATGAATACACTGTTGACTACAAGTTTATCAAGCCCTTCGAGAATCTAAACCGAGATTTGATGGAAGTAATTCAGATTTATGCGCCCGAAGACTCAAAGCTCGGACCCGTAACTGTCAACGGTGAGCCTATCTCACCAAGCTCTGTCCTTCAACAGAAAGACCATCTCCTTGAACGGTTTCAAATTCCGATTTCTCTAAAATTTAATGTCGACAATCAATTATTAATTTCGTTCACGGCGCCATTAAAGCAAAATCTTATTGTTCCCTTCTCCTATTCCATCACTGAGTATCACCAGCCTGGTCTCATCCCAGGAGGGGAAAATACTGAGCTTACGATCGTTCTACCTGAAAACACCAGAGCCTCACTCCTTACGGCTCCGGCAGAATCATCCCCGGAAGGCTATAAATACGTTTTTCCTTCAAAGACATCTTCTTTTGGGATCAGAATGGTTCCCGTGGAACAATAATAAGCCTTCCTACTGACTGGTAGGTTGAGAAGCCAGCTTCGATCGGTTACAATACCTCGTATGAACAAATTTGTCTTAAAAGTCGAAAAAAGAGTCCTTCTCGGTAGTAAAGTTAAAAAACTTCGCCGTCAAGGTATCATCCCAGCTAACGTCTTCGGACGCACGGTTGAAAGTCAAGCAATCCAAGTCCCTTCTGTCGATTTTGCCAGAGTCTATAAAGACGCAGGAGAGACTAGCCTTATATGGTTAAAAATCGATGGTGAAGACAAAGAGAGACCCACTCTTGTCAAAGGAGTCACGAATAACCCTATCACAGGCACCAAGCTCCATATTGATTTTCACCAGGTAAACCTAAAAGAAAAAGTCACAGCCAACGTTCCTGTCGAAGTCATAGGGGAAACTCAAATGGTCAAAGAAGGACTAGCCGTTCTAGATATCAATCTCCACGAAATCGAAGTCGAAGCTCTCCCTACAGATATTCCGGAAAACGTTACCGTCGACATCTCATCTCTGATGGAGATAGGGGACAACGTCAAAGTTGCAGACCTTAAGGTTCCTACCGAAGTCACCATTCTCACAGATCCTGAGCAGCTCGTACTCGCTCTAGGTGCTCCCCAGAAAGAGGAAGCTCCTCTAGTCGAAGAGGTTCCTGTAGAGGAAGGTGTCACCGGCGCTGAAGCCCCAGTCGAAGGCGAGGCCAAAGAAGGCGAGAAACCTCCCGAAACTACCAAAGCAGAATAAGCTGTTTACAGAAATTAGTCCTTGTACTCAAGGTAATTGTGGCTGCTTCTCAGCAGAGCTAAATGCCGAAATTAGTCCTTGTACTCAAGGTAATTGTGGCTGCTTCTCAGCAGAGCTAAATGCCGAAATTAGTCCTTGTACTCAAGGTAATTTCGGCCAACATTGTGAGATTAGCATCCCTTCATCTGGAAACACCTCAGCCCAAGCAGCTTCGGTTACAAATGGTACGAATGGATGAAGCAGGATCAAGTTAGTTTTCAGTGCTTTTAACATAGCCTGTTTGCCGATCAATCCCTTTTTGGCTATCTCTATATATTGGTCGCAGAAAGAATCCCAAAACCAAGAGTATGCCCACTCGGCCGCAAATCCAACTTTCAATTCGTCAAGCCTCTTTGTCGTTGTTTCGATATGCGTATTCAAGTTGTCCATCAGCTCCTGATCATTGTCACCATCGATCCCAGATTCTTCCATAGAGACTACATATCTCGAAGCGTTCCAGATTTTGTTGGCAAAATTTCTCATACCTCGGACTTTGTTCTCCCCGGTGGCACTGTCTTGACCAGGGGTGGTACTCATCACCAGCGCCATCCTAAGCGAGTCTGCCCCGTATTTTTCTGTTAGCTCCAAGGGGTTAATCACGTTACCCACACTCTTGCTCATCTTACGCCCCTGCTCGTCCCGGACCAGTCCATGAAGATAAACATATTTAAAAGGTGATTTTCCTGTCATGTAAATTCCCAGCATCATCATTCTCATCACCCAGAAGGGGAGGATATCGTAAGCGGTTTCCATCACCTGGGTTGGGTAATAAGCTTCGAAGTCACCGGGTTTATTTGTCTTCAGAGTCACCACTGGCCACTGGCCAGATGAAAACCATGTGTCGAAGGTGTCTGTCTCCTGCACCCATCCCTCGCCAGGAGATTCTGCTGAGACCTGATATTCTTCCTTGTTTGTCCGTCCTGAGCTAGCCGAAGGATACCAAACTGGTATTCTGATACCCCACACTATCTGTCTACTAATATTCCAATCTCTTAGATTGCTAAGCCAGTGCCTTAGAATCTTATCGTGCCCCGCTCCCATTATGGTGGTCTCGCCCGAGTCCAAGGCAGTCAAAGCCTTTTCTGCCAGAGATTTAACTTTGATAAAAAATTGTTTCATGGGTAGTGGCTCAATGACTCGGTGGCAACGGTAACATGTACCCACGCTATGCAGATATGGTTTTGTCTCTACCAAAGCCGTTCCCAGATCATTAACTATTTTTTCTCGAGCATCATTTATATTTAGTCCTTCATAAACTCCCGCATTTTTGTTCATTTTTCCGTTCGTGCCTATCACTTGATGGTCGCGGACTATTTCGTCCATGTTCCAGCCTTGGCGGACAGCCACTTCCCAATCATTTGGATCGTGAGCTGGCGTAATCTTGACTGCGCCAGTACCAAACTCCATATCCACCATCGAGTCTGCAATTATTGGAATCTCTCTCTGTGTCAAGGGAAGTTTGATTTTTTCTCCAATGAGACTCTGATACCGTTTATCTTCAGGGTTCACAGCCACCGCTACATCCCCAAGCATCGTTTCCGGCCTAGTGGTAGCCACTTTTAGTTTGCCGTAATCAATTATGTACAGTTTATCTTCTCGTTCCTCGTGATCTACTTCCAGTTCAGAATATGCCGTCCCGCACTTGGTACAGTAGTTAACGAGCTTCACACTGCGGTAAATCAGTCCATCTTCATGCAGTTTTATAAACGTTTTTACTACCTCTTTGACAATCTCCGGTTCCAATGTGTATTTATATCTACTCCAGTCTGCGCTTGCTCCCAATCTCTTCATTTGTTCTATGGCTACACCTGAGTTATCTTTTACATAATCCCAAATCATTTGAAAGAGCGTCTCTCTATCAAAATCAAATCTACTTTTCCCTTGTTTAGCCAATTTTTTTTCAAAAACAAACTGTGTCTCAATGCCTGCATGATCGGTTCCCGGTAGCCACAAAGTCACCTCACCCTTCATCCTGTGATATCTGACAAAAATATCTTCTATCGTCACAAACATCGCATGCCCCACATGTAGCGGATCGTTGGCATTCGGTGGCGGCATAATCACGGTGAAGGTCTTCTTGTCTGCGGGTAGATCTTCGCCTTCCGGCGGGCAAAAGGCTCCGCTCTGTTCCCACGCGGAATAAATTCTTGACTCTGTTTCTTTATGATCGTAATTTTTATTCATAATTATTTGCCTCTCACTCCGTCCACCCGTCATTGCGAAGCACGAAGTGCTGTGGCAATCCAGTTAATAATATCTTAAAAAGCCCTCGTCAATCTCCAGTATAGGGGACTGACGAGGGCCTTTTGGGCGGTACCACCTCGCATTCTACTCATTCCTATAGCTCCCGGGTGACAAGTCCGATCAACACCTTCTTGCTTATTCTAACATATTCCGAAACAATACCCCATAGAAATCCCACCTTAAAAAGAGGTACAAATGTCGACAATAGGCAGCATTTTTTGTTTTGTTGCGGTAATAATCTATCTTTTGAACATCTATCAGGATAATAAACCGGGTCTTTTTGAATATTCTGCTGTTTCAGGCTTTCTTCTTGCTGGGATTGTCATGGTCATTTTCGGTCAATACTATCCCGCCAGTCTAGCTTTACTTGCCTTTTTTTCAGCACTGATGGATATCCTTATTTGGAGAAAAAGACACCCGTCAATATAACAGCACCACATACCCGCCTCATAAGCGGGTTATTTATTTCAAACCGTTTGCAAACTCGGTTCCGGTTTCAAATCAAAAGTAGATTCCTCGGGTCGGAGAATTGCCGCCGCTCCCACCATGGCCGCATTGTCTCCACAATACTTGAGTTCAGGCACAAAAAACATTATTCCAGCCTTCTCCACCTCTATTCTTAATGCTTCTCGCAGTTTCTTATTCGCCGCCACTCCACCTGCGAGCACCACACTCTTAGGTGCAAATTTTTCTACCGCCAGCATAGTTTTCTTTACTAACACCTCCGTCACAGCTTCGCTAAATTCTCTGGCGATGATATTAATCTTCTTTTCAGTTAGGTCCTTTTCTCCTTCGACCATTCTCGCAATGGCCGCTTTTATTCCCGAAAAACTCATATCCAACCTTGGATCATGTATCAAAGGTCTAGGTAACTTAAAAAGATTTTTATATTTTTCAAACTCTTCATCGGTCACTTTGCTAGCAGCCTTATCCACCTCAGGTCCGCCGGGATAGGGAAGTCCCAACAGTCTGGCTGCCTTGTCGAAAGCTTCCCCCGCCGCATCATCCCGCGTTCCCCCTATCCACTCCCAGTCAGTCAAGCTCCTCATCAGTATCAAATCCGTATGCCCTCCACTCACTACTAGACCCACCGCCGGCAACACCGGCACCCTCTGCCCCGCGTAGCTTTGGCGAAGTGTGGTCTCGTCATCAACAATCCAATTCGTCAGCACATGTGCCGCCATATGATTTACTTTCAGGAGAGGCTTCTTCCAGGCCCAAGCCAATACCTTTGCCGTTTCTACTCCCACAAGTAAACTTCCCATCAGCCCTGGCCCGTAGCTCACCGCCACAGCATCGACTTTTTCCTTACCCAAAGCTTCCGTAATCACTGGGACAATACTCTTAATTTGTTCCCTAGCCGCCACCTCAGGCACTATTCCTCCATATTTCTCGTGCATCTCGACCGAGCTGGCCACTACGCTCTTGAGCACGCGTACACCCCCACCAAAACTCTCCACCACCGCAGCGGCAGTTTCATCACACGTGCTTTCAATCGCCAAAACTTTCACAGTTCGTCTATTTTACTCCACGCAAGTGCACAGACGAGAGACGTGTTTTGCCATCTATCTCGACGCTAAATCTCCCGTTCCTTTTAGATAAATCGCCTGCCAGGGTTGATAGTTGCTTACGAAAGTTTTTTCATAAATAGTTTCACCACCTCGCTCGACCTTGTAGTCAAAGGCTACTTTTGCGCCCCAGGCGGACCAATCAATCTGTTTTGTGGTTCCGAGTGGTAAGGTGGGGTCGTCCACATAAAGCGTGGCTGGAGGTGCTGACTGATTTGAAATTCTCGGTTTGGTGATAGTCGATTTTCTTCCGTCACTTGTGCCATAAATATTTACCTTCATTGATAGTTTTTTTAAATCGACTTCTTCCTGAATTAATATGTAATGTCCTGTATCATTCATAAATTTCAAGTCGGCGCTCGGTGAAAAAACTGTCGCATCAATCCCTGGGGGACTGTCCTGTTCATAATATCCGACGCGATAGGCGTGTGCCTTACGTTCGGTGATTGGCAACCCGGCATCGAGTGCTGCACGGAATGTCGTTGTCGACACCTGACACACTCCACCACCATCGCCTAGAACCGTTCTGCCTGCGCTGATAATGTAGGCACTTTGATATCCCGTCGCTTTTGAAATATCACCGACCGAAGCGTTAAAAGAAAATTCTTCTCCAGGCGGTACCAAGGTACCATTTACCCTAGTTGCTGCCAAATTCACATTAAATACTCTACCAGGGATAGAATGAGCGAAGGTAGATTTTCCGGTTCCTATCAGCTCTTTTATTCCTAAATCGTTTATGTCTCCTGCCTTCACTTTTGGATAGGAGAGTATTACTGGTATTTCCAGCGCCTTGTCTTCTCCAGCAGTCAAATATTCTGCCAGTTTTTGATTCAAGCTGGGTATATCAATAGTAGCCCCTATTACTTCTGGTTTAAATTCTTTGACCCTACCTTCTTCAAACACAAAAATTGCATCGCTGGACTCCACTTCAACTGTCGGTTTGATCTCTGTTGTTAAATCTTCGAAGCTGTTTCTATCTATTATGTCTTGGCTCAGTCCAAATAGATTTATCATCTCCTCAAAATTAAGTCTTTTTTCAAAATCTCTAAAACGAAGGGTTAGTCTTTTATCTCCCCATTTTTCCAAGGCCTCGATAGCTTTACTGACCAGCTCGGGGTTTTCGTTGGTGTTGACTACATTTACAGGTATTGATATCTCATGTTTCCCCGGGAGTGAAAACATCGACAATATTTCTGTCCTGAGTTCATCTTTTTTTACCTCAACCCCATTTTTCCCCTTAATTATCGATATTTTTTTACCCACATACTCCAATTTTGGATAAATCGGCTTTTGTTCTACCTTTTCCACCACCTCATCAATCAAGTCGTTAAGTTCACCAATGTCCAACTTAACTGGTACAGTGATGTCTATTCCTTCCCTCAAGGACCTATACTGCTCGGTAATTTGTGTAAGGATGTTTCCATTTCTTCCTACGCCAAATGCCTGGTCTATTGCCCAAAGGGGGTCTTGTTCGACTTTGAGACCTTTTAATTTTACGATCTCACTATCTCCTGACATCAGCATCACCTCGCTCGGCTCGGTTTTGAAGTAAGACGATATCAATTCAAGAGCAGACGCTTTATCCATTCCGGTTACCTCTATTCCCGCTATCTTTATTCTCGGAAAGATAAGATCTCTAAAAGCCAAATTATATCCGGCAAGTATTGCCAGGGTCATTGTTCCAAAAACAAATAAAGATCCCAAGATATATTTAATTTTTCTCATTCTTGATATACTTTAACTGTAATCCGCATTTACTACTTCTTATATTTTAACTTGATCATATAACTTATGGATAATCAATTTCCTCTTCCCGGACCTGTTCCCCTGACTCCGGAACCTACGGAATTACAACCCTTTTCGTCACCGCCATCCGTTACCGAAACTACCACCACGACTACCACTGTTCCGGGTGCACCAGAAGAAGCCGCTCCACCACCACCAGGCTACGTACCCCCCGCAGCCACTGTACCCCCCGCAGCTAAGTCTTCTCCCTTAAGAATAATTATTCCTTTTGTAGCTATTCTAGGGGTGGTCGCTCTCCTTGGTTTTGTCATCTTTCGTGTACTTTCAGGCAGATCATCTACACCCCAGCCTACCTCGGCCGCCAAAACAATCACTCTTACCTATTCTGGACTCTGGGAACCTACTGCTGTCATGAAGCCGGTCATAGATGCCTTCGAAGCAAAAAATCCTAATATCAAAATTGACTATCAGCTTCAGGCCCCTCAGGATTATCAAGATCGTGTAAAAAATGCCCTGGAAAGTGCCAATTCTCCGGACATCGTCCGTCTTCACACTACCTGGTTACCCATTTTTGCCACCAATTTACTACCTGCTCCTCCAAACACCTTGTCCGCCACAGAAATAACCACCAATTTTTACCCGATTGTCAGCAAATTGTTGGTGGCCGGCAATCAGGTTTATGGGGCCCCACTGACAGCTGAGAGTCTCGGTCTCTTCGTGAATACTGCCATGCTTCAGCAAAAGCAACTACAACCCCCAAAAACCTGGGAAGATCTTCTTACTGTTGCCAAGGCAGTCAAGGAGGCCGACCCTCTTACTGGCCGAATTACTCGTGCTGGAGTCGCTCTCGGAAATACGTCCAATGTCGAACACTGGCCAGATATTGTCTCTATGATGCTTCTTCAGGCCGGAGTTTCACTCACCGACATCAATGGACCGGAAGTTGGCGTCACTCTCACTTACTACACCGACTTCGTTTCCAAACACGCCGTATGGGACGAAACAATGCCTCCCTCTATAGTTGCTTTCGCCAACGAAAAGGTGGCCATGATAATCGCCCCTAGTTGGCGAGCCAGAGACATCAAAGCCATCAATCCCTCTCTTTCCTGGCAGGTAGTTCCTGTTCCCCAGCTTCCTGATGTAGAGCCTGTCAACTGGGCCACCATTTGGTTCGAGGGGGTATCAAAAAACAGTAAGTACCCAGTTGAATCTTGGAAATTTGTTAGTTTCTTGGCCTCCGCAGAAGCCCAACAGATATTGTTTGACGCAGCCACCTTGGATAGGGGTTTTCCTCAGCCTCCGGCTAGTAAGGCTGTAGCTGAAACTGCTAGCAGAAACCCTGTTATTGCTCCATATATTTCCAGTCTTAATACTGCAAAAAGTTTTTATACCGCTTCATTGACACAAGATTCAAAAACATCCCTCAACTCCAGACTTATCAAATATTTGGAAGATGCTGTTAACGGAGTCACTGCCAGACAAGAAATACCCAAAATAATCGAAGCTCTTCATAATGGTTTTGTTCAGGTTCTGTCTCAATATGGATTAGTTGCAGCCCCAACCCCCACTCCTACTCCATAGATATGGATCTTAGCCGTGCAGTTTCTTCGACCATTGCTTACGCCTCATACTTTAAATTTCCTCTCTATCCCCGTGAAATTCATCACTGGCTCATTTGTTCTACAACTGTTGCCTATGAGAAACTACATACTTTTTTGCCTTCCGGGCTTTCAAAAAAAGACCGTCTTCTACGTACCCAAACCACAAGGTATTCAGAACAAAAAAAAAGTCACGCCCAGAAACTAATTAAGGTTCTTAAATTTCTACCCGGACTCTTATTCGTCGGACTTACAGGTTCGGTAGCAGCCAACAATTCAATGAAAGATGATGATATAGACCTTCTTTTTATCACTTCTCCTCATGCACTGTGGCTGGTTCGGCCATGGGCTATCTTCTTGATATCGCTTTTCTTTCGTCGCCGTCATCCCCTCGAAGATCATGCTCATTCCCCAGATGCTTTTTGCCCCAATCTTTGGCTGGATACCCTTTCTTTAAATATTCCTGAGTCAAAACGATCTCTCTACACCGCGCACGAGATACTTCAAATAATACCTTTGTTAGATAGGGGAGGCACCTATCATCTTTTGTTGAAGTCAAACTCTTGGGCAAAAAAATATCTTGCCAACGCCTACAATTCAAACATTGAACTAAGCGCGTCATTCCGAGCGAAAGAGTTTACCCGCCTGGGCGGGAGGAATCTCACTCCACCAACCTCCGTCATTGCGAGGAGCAAAGCGACGTGGCAATCCATCCCGTTTTTATTCATTCTCGCCCCCCTCAACTATCTCTTCTACCTTATTCAACTCCTCTATATGTACCCCAAAAAAACTTCCGAAACAGTTCATCTCCACGCGGCTTTTCTTCACACCACCGATTTTTCGCTGATGATTGATCAGCACCTAGAAGACCTAGACGTCATATAATAAAACATTCATGGATTTCTTCACACTCTACATATATCAGCCATTTTTCAATATCTTAGTTGGCCTTTATTGGTTTACCGGCCTCATTTTGCCAGCACCGGACATGGGTGTCGCAGTTATACTTTTTGCTGTTGCTGTACGGATTATTCTTTTGCCATTTGATCTTATCGGAGAGCAATCAGATGAGGATAAGTTTCAAGTTTCGCAGAAAGTTAAACTGATAAAAAAGGAATTCTCCTCTGACCCTGTGCGCCAAAAAGAAGAAGTCCGTAAAATCATGCGGCAAAGCCCCAGAGCCATTTTTTCTGAAGTTTTTACAATTACCATCCAAGTAATTATTATCCTAATCCTTTATCGAATATTTACTACTGGCTTGGAAGGAGAGGACATGCACCTTCTTTACGACTTTATGCCTTCAATTCGCCAACCCATCAATCTTGTTTTCATGGGGCTATATGATCTCTCTCATACAAACAGCACTCTAAATCTAATACAGTCATTAATGATCAGTGTATCGGAAATTATTCACCTTTATTTTTCTCCGATTAAACCTACTCGCAAAGACTTCATTTCCTTGGTTCTTATTCTTCCTGTAGTAAGTTTTCTTGTTTTTATGTTTCTTCCGGCCGGCAAAAAAGTATTTATCATTACCTCTATCGCTTTTAGCATAGTCGTTAGAATAATCAAGCAGATTCTTTATTTGACATATTCGTTAAGGCAGCTCCCCGCTCAACCTCAAGAAGCAAATCCACAGCCAAAACCGTGACGACTTTCACCGCAAAAGAGGATATAATAAACCACAGTTATGGCTGATTTTGATAAATTGGTAGTATCTTTTCTCGTCGATGAAGTCGTAGGTGGCTTCTTCATTTCTGTCCCCCCTGGGCACGTTGCTTGTGTTTACGACCGTGGGGCAGGCGTTCTGAAGCGGGTGTGGGGACCAGGACTCCATCTAAAAATCCCTTTTTGGCATATAGCCAAGCTTTTTAATGCCCAAGTTCTCGAATACACCATCCGTCACGGTTTTGATCTTTCTATCAAAGAAGCTTTAGGAGATGAGCCTGTTATCGCCTCCACTAAGGACAATAAAACGATTTCCATTGAAGGATCAATCCTTTTTCGTCTAGACAAAGCCAATGCACCCCTTCTTTGGGAGAACATTGGTGACAACTTTGTCTCTAAGGTAATCAGACCATATTCTAGGAGCAGAATTTCTTCCGAATTTGGAAAATTCGACTCTAAAGAAATTGGTATTCACCGCAACAAAATCGAAGCTACCCTAAAAGACGAGCTCAACGAACTTTTTAGAGACAAGGCTCTGATAATAGAAAACGTCCTTTTTTCTGAAGTAAAAGTTATAGAGTCGGAGGCTCATCGTTCAGGGCAGAGCATCCTTTCTGTTACGCCAGCAGCTTAGTTTTTTTATATACTTAAAATATGGCCGCCTCCAAATACTCTGTTTTGCAGATTCGTCCTGCTAAGGATTCACTTACGGGGCAAGCTGCCTTCATTGAGTTCCTGTCTTCCCTCAGAACTGCCCTAAAAGCCAGTTTTTTTGATCGTTTGCTGGGGACATTTGATACCATCTGCCTTGAAATCGTTAATCTGAACCAAACCACCTTCTTCATAATTGCATGCCCCGAGAAATTGGAACACTTGATTCGAGCCCAAATCGCCGCCCAGTACCCCACAGCCTTGATTACTCCTATGAAGGACTATCTTCCCGATTGGCTTAATCATGGCCAATCTGCCTTAGGCCAACTAGTCTTAACTGGCTCCTCTCAACTTGCCTTAAACAGCACCCTCGACGACAAGGTCGATCAAATGGCATCCATTCTGGGAAGCCTGGCGAGAATTCCCGCCGGCCAGGCAGGCATCATCCAACTGTGCCTTTTTGCGGCTCCTAAAAATTGGCAAAAATCAGTTCGTGGAAGTTTAGAAATTGTCACCCCAGCCACGGCCACCGACCCAGCCAAGAGTAAACCCAGCCCCTACAAGGCCATCATCGAAAAAAAATTACTCTACCCAGCTTATGCTTGTGATATCCGTTTGGTCGCTATCTCCCAAGACCACCATACCTCGTCTCAGCTTCTTTCTCAATTATCGGCCGCCTTCGGCACCTATGCTCTGTCTGAAGGAAATAGTTTCAAGTTAAAAGTTCCCAAATACTCCGGATCGCTTAGTAAACTTCGTCAAATGATGATGGATCGATCAGCAAAATATTCAAACCAATACCAGTATCTCAACTATGGTGAGATAACGGCAATCTATCACCTACCTGGAATCCTTCTGGCTCCCATCAAGGGGATTGCTTGGGGGAAGACACTTAAGGGAGAAGCTCCTGTCAATCTTCCTGTAGATGAAAACATCCCTGAAAATCAGCGGCATCTATACAATTTTTTCGCAAAGACAGAGTTCAAAAATCATATGGCTGTCTTTGGTATGAAAAAGGGGATGGATCGTCTACGCCATACATATATTTTGGGAAAGTCCGGTACTGGGAAGTCCACTCTCATTGGCCGCATGGCCATCAACGATATTCAGCATGGGGAGGGCGTTGCTTTTGTGGATCCACACGGGGACGCCGCTGAAGTGCTTCTCGATTACATTCCTGAGAGTCGTATTGATGACGTTGCGTACTTGGACCCTTCCGTTCCGGGTATATCCTTCTGGATGAATCCTCTTTATGTAAAAAATCCCGCACAAGGAGAAATGGTTGCTTCGAGTATAGTGTCCATTTTTAGCAAGCTCTATGGTAATTCTTGGGGACCCCGTTTGGAGTATATTCTTCGAAATACGCTTCTTACTTTAGTCTACAAACCTGAAACCACTCTAGCTGATGTTCCCCGCATACTTACCAATAAAGAATTCAGGGAAAAAGAGTGTCTTGTCCACGTAACTGATCCCATCCTTGTCAATTTCTGGCGGGATGAATACGACAAATACTCCGAGAAGTTTCAAACCGAAGCCATTGCTCCGATTTTAAACAAAGTTGGTCAGTTTGTTACCTCACCTACCATTCGTGACATCATTAACCATCCCAAGAGCACGGTTGATTTTGAGGACATGATGAACACCGGGAAAATTATTATCTTAAATCTTCCTCAGGGAAAAATTGGTGAAGACAATGCCGCCCTTTTGGGTGCCATGTTTATTTCTCAAATACAAATTGCCGCCATGAATCGGGCCAATATTAAAGAAGAAGAGAGAAAGGAATTTTTCCTTTATGTTGATGAGTTTCAAAACTTCGCAACCTCTTCATTTGTCAAGATTCTCGCGGAAGCCAGAAAGTATAAGCTTGGATTGATATTGGCTAATCAGTATATTGCTCAGCTTCCCGAAGAAATTCAGAATGCTATCTTCGGAAACGTTGGTACCGTCATGAGTTATGTGGTGGGGGCTTCAGACGCCGATCGCATTATGAAAGAGTTGAACGGTCTCTATACAGCGGATGAA
>Ga0209212_1002189_pt1 | contig 28667 bp, 30 predicted proteins | sample RifGroC2_FD_183996 | JGI IMG/M metagenome (GOLD analysis project Ga0209212, IMG submission 183996) | Groundwater microbial communities from Rifle, Colorado, USA - Groundwater C2 (SPAdes) (version 2) | ecosystem: Environmental > Aquatic > Deep subsurface > Groundwater | place: Rifle, Colorado... | reverse complement strand
CAAAAGCATGCAGAAAATGCCAGACTTTCCTGTTCGGGCTTTTGATTTGTATGTGGCTCCTCCAAATCCACGGCTGCTTTTTCTTCTTCACAAATTTTATTAAGCCTAAAGGCTGCGGGTCGTGTATAAACACCAAGTCGTGCTCGTGAAAATGGTGCATCAGGGCGTTCCTCTCAAGCTCATCGAGGTATATTTTTTTGTCTTTGTCGGTAAAATTCAGATTTTCGCCCTGCAGCGCGTTATGGAATTTTTTTGTGACGTTAAAAAAAGAATGGCTGCCTTTGAGCAGGCGCCAGTCAGTATCGATGCCTAACTGGTTCATAAGGACAACAAGGCTGTTCAATATTTCGGCAACTCCTCCTCCGGAATATGTGGAGTTTACGTTTACTATATGCTTGTCTTCAAGCTTAATGGCAATATCCTTGATTTGGCTTACATTATCCTTGCCGATAAACGGCTCGTAATCCTCAATTTTTGGCAGCATAAAAAAACAAAACAATAAATAGTATAAATATTTTTGTATGCACTAAGCCAAAGTATACCAATATATACAAAATATTAAATATGCTAAACGTTCTGATTCGAAAATGCCAAACAAACAGCCCCTAAAGAAATCACTTATAGGCTTTGAGGTGGAATTATTTACGATAAACAATAATGGCTATATTGTAGACGCTGCAGATAAGCTTCTAAAGAAAGCCAAAGCCGACAAAAACCTTGCTGTCCAGAAAGAGTGCGCATCAAACATGATAGAGATAGCAAGCTATCCTAGCGAGAACATTCAGAATACAATGGATTATTTGTTAAGTGAACTTGAGTACCTCGTCTCTACTGCAGAAAAGCAAGATATATTACTCTTGCCATTAGGATGCTATCCAGGAAAATTTAACCCTTTTATGCGTAATGACAGACCTTATAAAATCAAAGAATCGATTTTTGGAAAGAATAAATGGAAAATTGCAGGGAAGTGTATTGGGTTTCATTGCCATTATGACTTGCCAAGAGGCATTTTTGACCCACAGCTTCGGATTTTAAAGATGCTTGTGCGCTCAAAAATAAAGGATAGCTTGGTAAACAGCTATAACTTTTTGATTGCTGCTGACCCTGCTTTAACATGCTTTATGCAATCATCTCCTTTTTATCAAGGAAAATACCTAGGAAAAGATTCCAGAGTCATTGTGTACAGGGGTGGAGACTCCTTAAACAATAGAAGTGGCTTGTATGCGAATTTTGAAGACTTTGGCGGGCTGCCGCATTACAAGTTGACAGCATTGGATATAATGGATATAATAACAACTAGATATGAAACGTGGAAATCATATATTAAAAAGTTGGGCCTTAATATTAAAGTCTTATCACTTTACGGCTCTGTACTTGACACGACCTGGGGCCCATTGAAAATTAATCCACATGGCACGCTTGAAGTCCGAGGCATGGATATAAATCATCCAATTTACATTGCAGGGATTGGGACAGCTATAAAGTATATTATGAAAAAACTTCAAGAAGAATTTTACGCTGTTGTGCCTTCCGAGATAGGCATAAAAGAGCCTTTCAAGGTTGAAAAGGATATAATTTATATCCCGCCCTACTCCTATGTCAGAAATGAATTGCAAAAATTATCGGCATACAGGGGTTTTGACAGTGATATTGCCTACAATTACTGCAAGAGGTTTTTGAGGTTCGCAGAATCAACAATACCAAAAGACAGATTGAAGTTGATTGGGCCTTTCAAGGAAATGCTAAACAAAAGAAAAACGGTTTCTGACGAAATATTGGATTATGCAAGGAAAAAAGGATATAAAAGAAACGATAAAATAACAAACAAACTTGCCGCAGATATAGCAGTAAGGCATTCTGAAAGGCTTTTGAGGGAGATAATTGCAACAAGAGAAATGATAAATGATTTGGTTTGAATGTTGCACAATGTTTAAATATAGTGGCAGATAGTCTTAGTGTGGTGAAATATGGCTTTGAATAATGCATCGTCCTATGTAAATGAAATTTCAAAAGTGCTGCCTGGAACAGAAAATACCATAACTTTTGCCTATCAATATATCTTCTCTTTGCCATCTTTGGTAAAACAAGGTGATTACTTTGCGATACTTATATCGCTTATCCTCATTTATGCAGCGATCATAGTGCTAAATAAAATAAGTGGATTGTTTCTGATTGTTTTGAAAAAGATAATGTCGCTAGCAGTAATGGTTTTAGCGCTCATGCTAATCTACACAAAATTCATGGACAATATAGAACTTGAGGGATTAACGATTAAGACATGGGTAATTGGACTCTCGGGAATAGCAATAGCAATTCTTGGGACAATAATCTCCTTTTATTCCTTATTTAGCAGCACAAAGAAAGCAATTTCAAAAGGCGCTATTGCCAAGGAAATGAAAGAAGAATCACTAAAAGACACAAAACCAGAAATAGACATAAATCAGCTAAAGGAATTCAAGACTTTTTTCTCATTGGATTCATTAAAAAATGATAAAAGCCTGCTTTCAGTTTTGACTTTCTTGGTTGTAGCAGAGTTCGGAGTGTTTTCATCTGTAACTATAACAGCACCGAATATAAGGATTGGAATCATAATGTTTTCAATATTCATAATTCTGTCTTTTGTATTCATAAAACAAAGCTACAAAGATTATAAAAAAGGCATGGTCCATATAGTTGTCACATTTGTGCTAGGCTCTGTATTGGCTGTTGTACTTGGGCATTATTGGGCCAATATACCATTCTCAACATTGCTTTCGATTGATATTTTTAAGACATCATGCCTAGTGGCACTGATAAGCGGAATGGCGCTTTCATTGTTTGCTGGGAGCAGAAGTTAAATTTAAAAAAATTTAAATAGGCTTGAAACAAATCCCTGAATATGGCAAAGAAAAAAAGAGCTGAAATAAAGAACATTTTTAACAAATACCTAAAAGAATTTCTGTCTTTTCTTTTGTCTTTGCTTGAGGAAGGCACAGGAGATTTAATAAGGAAATTTGGCGATATAATAAATTTCAAAAAAAAATTGAGGAAATATATTATTTTTTTGATTTTAATCGCAGCTTCTATCACTATTTTTTTGATTGGTGTGGCTGAACTAGTTGAATCCTTTTTTCCAAACCTAAAACCAGGCACAACACACATTTTACTGAGTATTGTTGTAATTTTAATAGCACTAATTTACAAAAAATTTTATTAAAATGCCGCAAAAAAACAGCTACGAGCATATTGTGCATTTTATTATTTTTTCATTAGCTGTTATTTTGTTCTTTAAGATTATTGAGCCGCTGATAACCATATTGCTGACAAGCATCATAATAACCTATGTGTCATTTCCATTATACACGCGCATAAGAAAGGTTATGGCAAACCGATTCGCTTCAATCGCGCTGACGATTGTTATAATTATAATCATACTATTGCTCCCATTCTCTTATTTAGTATTCAAAATAGGCCAGCAAAGCTTTGATTTCTATAATTCATTGTCAGGCAACATAGCCAAAGGCACTTTATTCGGGTTTACATGCAAAAGAGCTGATTCAGACATTTGTTCTATTATCAACAGCGCAGAAAAATTCAGCGCAACAAGGCTTTCAAATGTGGGAGCTGACAATTATGTGCAAAAGGCGCTTTCGCGCATGATAGAAATAACCACTAATTATTTGGTCAGGATACCTCAAGCGATACTAGGAACCGGACTGGCATTATTTATTTCTTATTTTCTATTCAGGGATGGAGAGAATATAACAAAGAGAATAATTAACTGGCTCCCTTTCAGAAAAAAAACAGTAAACAAGCTCACAAACCAATTCAAAAAGATAACATACACGATAGTTTTTGCGCAGCTTTTTGTGGCATTGGCGCAGGGCATAGTGGGAATGGCTGGATTTTACATTTTTGGAGTTCCTCTAGCAATATTTTGGGGCGTTGTTACGGCTTTTTTTGCGTTAGTGCCGACAATAGGGACAGCGGTTATCTGGGTTCCCGCATCCTTATTTTTGGTATTAAGCGGGTATCTTTCCCAAAATTATATAATGGTGGCTAAAGGAGCTGGCTTATTTGTTTATGGGCTTTTAGTCATAAGCACAATAGATAATCTTTTAAGGATAAAGATTATTCATGTAAAGGCAGAAGTGCATCCGATAATCGTAATCAGCGGAGTAATAGGCGGTGTCAGTTTATTTGGCATAATTGGATTGTTTGTAGGGCCAATTTTGCTGTCGATGCTTATCACTTATTTTGAGACATTCAAGGAAAGATTCATGTGAGGTGAAGAAAATCTAAGATTTTCTAACCTCCTAGTATAACTCGGAGGTGAAAAAAATGGCAAGAAGATTGAGAAAAAAGATGAGAAAAGCAGTAAAAAGGGGCAAAAAACTGATTAGAAAAGCGATGAAAGACCCCTTAGTCAGGGAATATGTTTCCAAGCAAAAGAAATTGGCCAAATCGACTTTGAGAAAAGCAATAAGGCGTGTTGAGAAGAGGATAAAGTAAATTTATTTAATATATTTTATGGCAGAAACGCTAGTATCATCAATAGAATTCCAGATGAGCTTATTATTATCTGTAGCTTTAGCTGGCTATCTTCTTGCTTCAAGGATAAACCAAACATATTTAAATAGGGCAGATTAGCATAAAAATCGGGGGTTTTAAATTGCCATTACCAACTACAATTCCTTTGTACATAGGCGCAATTGCTGTTATCTGGATTCTGTATTCTGCCATTAAGGTAATCAGGGAGTATGAAAGGGCAGTTGTGTTTAGGCTTGGAAGATTGCTTGGAGTAAAAGGGCCTGGCATATTTTTTATAATCCCCTTAATTGACTCGATAATAAAGGTGGATTTGAGAACAACAGTCATAGATGTTTCCAAGCAAAGGCTGATAACAAAAGACAATGTGACTGTTGATGTTGATGCAGTCGTTTATTATAGGGTTTCAGACCCTCAAAGAGCGATTGTGCAGGTTGAGGACTATGAAGATGCTACAAGATTGCTGGCGCAAACTACCTTAAGGGATGTTCTTGGACAAGTTGATTTGGATTATCTGCTTTCTCAAAGAGACGAGCTTAACAAAAGAGTACAAAAAATCTTGGATACAGCAACTGACCCATGGGGAATAAAAGTGAGCGGTGTAACGATAAAGGACGCCAGCCTGCCGGAAGATATGATGAGGGCTATTGCCAAACAGGCAGAAGCGGAGCGGGAGAGAAGGTCAAGGGTCATAATGGCTATGGGTGAAATGGAGGCATCCAAAAAGATGACAGAGGCTGCATCTTTATACCAAAAAGTGCCTATTGCATTAAGGTTAAGAGAGCTCCAGACATTAACTGAAATCGCAAGGGAAAAAAATTTGATAGTTGTGCCAAGCGGTGCTTTTGGCTCTATTGCAGGATTTACAAAAGCAGTCCAAATGTCTGAGAAAAAGGAAGAGAAAAAAACTGCAATTAAGCCAAGGAAAACACAGGAGTTTGATGAAGAGGAAGAGTTTTGATTAAATAAATTTATTAATCTAAACTTTCTAAATCCAATTATGAAAAAACTAATCTTATTTTTGACAATTTTATTCTTAATTCCACAATTAGCCGAGGCTAAAAAGGTTCTAGTTATAGAAGTAAATGGTCCGATAACTGCAGGAACCCTTGAGTTGTTTAAATCAAGTCTGGAAAAAGCAGAAGAAATTAAGGCTGAAGCATTATTGGTGACACTTGACACGCCTGGCGGTGGCTTGACTGAAACATTAGAAATTGTAAAATTAATTGATAGGACAGACATTCCAATTATAAGCTATGTATACCCAACTGGAGCAACTGCATGGTCTGCTGGAACAATAATTCTAATAAGCTCCCATGTCGCTGCTATGTCCCAAAATACTGTAATTGGCTCGGCACAGCCTGCCGCACTTTCTGCACAAGGCATTGCTCCAATTAACGAGTCAAAAATAATTAATGCTTTAACAACACTTGTTGCTGAAAAGGCGAGATTGCACAAAAGAAATGAAACTGCTGCTGTTGCTTTTATCAAAGAAAATCTTAACTTAAATCCTGAGCAAGCCAAAAAAATGAATGTTATTGAATTTATTTCTCCTAGCATTGAAAATTTGCTAAACCAAACAAATGGGATGTATTTAAGCTCTATTAAAAAAACACTTAACACAAAAAATGCGGAAATTATCAGGTTTAATCCTTCTTTGAGAATACAATTTTTAAATTTAATAACAAACCCAATGCTGGCTTCTATATTGCTTATATTAGGAATTTATGCCTTGATATTTGGCTTTTCATCGCCCGGATTTGGAAGCGAGATTGCTGGAGTTGTCTTAATTGCCCTAGGCTTATTGGGGTTGGGCTTCAATGTCAATTTAATTGCAATATTTTTGTTGGCTTTTGGTGTTGTTTTGCTTTTAATAGAACTTCATACTCCGGGATTTGGTGTTATGGGAATGGCTGGAATTATTGCAACAATCATTGGAAGCATTTTACTTATACCAACAAGCTTTCCAAGGTATTTTATTTCAAGAGAGTTTCAAAGCGCAATGATTGCGTCAGTAATTGTTCCTTCAGTTGTGTTTGGAATTTTCCTTGCATTTGCTTTGTATAAAGTTGTGAAAATAAGAAGAAAAAAGCCAGCAATTGGAGAGTTGATTGGCGATATTGCTAAAGTTACAGAAAGAATTACTCCAAAAAATAATGGATATGTTGAATACAAAGGTGAAATTTGGCAGGCAAGTTCAAACAAAAAAATTGAGAATGGGGCAGAAGTCATTATTACAGAGAAAAAAGGCCCTATTTTGATTGTTGACCTGGCGATATCGCGTAAAAACAGAAAAAGTTAGCAAAATATTTTTATATTAGCTATAATTTTTGGTTTGTATGGCTGAAGGATTGGTTTCATCAATAGAATTTCAGATGAGCCTGTTGCTGTTTGTAGCTCTGGCTGGCTATCTTCTTGCTTCAAGAATTAACCAGTCCGCTGTTATTGGGGAAATTTTAGTTGGCATAATAATAGGGCCCAGCTTGCTTGGATTAATAACTTACACTGATTTTGTAGCGAGCGTTGCGCATTTAGGAGCAATAATCTTGTTGTTTGTAGTCGGGCTTGAGTTTAAATTAAAAGATATTTTTAACCTAAAGTATACTTGGATTGCATTATCGGGAGTTATAGTCCCTTGGATAATGGGGTATTATCTCGCAAAATTATTCGGCTATGACTTTGGAAGCGCAGTATTTGTAGGGACAGCCCTTACTGCAACAAGCATTGCAATAACTGCAAATGTCCTTCGTGAAATGGGAAAGCTGCAGACAGACGCAGCAAAGGCAATTATCGGGGCAGCAGTTATTGATGACGTATTAAGCCTTCTTGCCCTTTCAATCTCAACACAAATTGTAGGTGGCACTTTCTCTATTGGCTCAACTGCAATAATCCTCCTAAAGTCAGTAGCTTTCCTGGCTATTGGCTCGTATGTAGGGCTAAAATTCTTAAGCCCCATGGTTGAGAAGCTGGGCAGAAGCAATATTGCGAAAAAGTTTCCGGAGTTTGTGTTTATCTTTGCAATGATGCTCGCTTTCCTGTATGCAATGGTTGCTGAAGTCATCCACTTATCCGCAATAGTCGGCTCATTTCTGGCAGGAATGGTTCTTGAAGGCGCATTTGTTAAGCACGGGAAGGATTACAGGGAAGGCGCGGAATATCTGCACATAATTTTTGCATCTATATTTTTTGTATCATTGGGGATACTTGCAGATGTCAAGGCATTATCATTAAATGTGATTTGGTTCCTTTTGGCGCTGACGGTTATTGCAGTAATTTCAAAAGTTATAGGCTGTTATATCCCGGCAAAGCTGCAGGGTTTATCGCACAAAGATTCATCAATAGTAGGATGGGGAATGTCGCCAAGAGGGGAAGTGGCTATGATAGTTGCCTTGCTTGGCTTGAATGCAGGGCTGATAAAGCAGGATATTTATGTTTCATTGGTTCTGATGAGTTTGTTGACAACAATACTGACACCAATAGTCTTGAGAAACTGGCTGTATAAAAAGGGTTTTACAAATATTTTCGGGAAGAAAAAAGTTACAATGCAATGAATCAGCCGACAACATTGCCTATTAAGAAGATAGCAAGAATTCCCAAAGTATTCAGGACATAAGAAACAATGCTGAATAGTTTTATTGATATTATCTTTGAAGCGGCAAGCATTGCTACTCCAATTTCATCCGGCAGCGGCGATGCAATTACAAAGCCGGCAACTGCCGGTAGCAGATATTCTTTAAGACGCCCAGGCAGCCTGCCATTGAAGTATTTTACTATTTTCTCCCTGCTCAATCTCCTGATTTCGTCTGCAAAAGACCGCCTTATAAAGCTAAAAATAAACAAGTCACCAATTAAGGCTCCTAAGCCACCTATCAAGCTTGCCAAGTAGATGTTCTGGTGCTGCGCCAGAATTAAGAAAACAGCTGTTGCAGGAGCTGCGGTAAACCCATAGGTAAACATGATTCCTGCCACAAAGGTGCCTGAGTAGCCCAAGCCAGCTATAAAATCACGAAACGGCGCATAATCCTTGCTGTAAAACAGGAGATAGGCTATAAGGAATGTTATGAAGAGCAGCAGGAACTTGGGGTATTTTTCCAAGTACCTAAAAGGATGCATGGTTTTGAGTTTTGAATAGTACATAAGGGAAGCAATGAAATTGCTAGTATTTAAATGTTTCTTTTTGTATATTAGTATAGGAAAAAGTATATTAATTCCAGCTCAAATTTTAAATTCCCTTTTCCAGAACTCACAAACCATCTCTGTCTTTTTAGCAGCAATTCCAGTGTATTTTTCAGGATTGTCCAGAATTTCAAGCTGCTTTTTATTGAATTTTTTGAAATAGGATTGACTAGGCTTGTCTTTTTTTATCAATGCTATCAATGGCTTTTTTTCCAATTGCGCCCTTATAGTCATTTCCCTTACATACTCGTGCGCATCAGGATGCCCGTTTGCAGCCAGCAAAATGTAAAGCGGCTCTGCAACAATTAAGTGCCTGTTTAACTTGAAGTTTTTCTGCATATTCTGCCTGTCAACAGCTATATTTGACATCACTCTTCCCATTCTTGAAACAGAAACATAAAATCCCGCCAGAATTTCGGGTATGAAGCGCATTGAAGCGGAGTTTGTCAAGTCTCTTTGGTGCTCTGACAGCTGGTCCATGTATATCGTCATCATCCTGGGCATGAACTCCTTCCACATGCTTTTAATGTTCTCGAAATTTACTGGATTTCTTTTCTGCGGCATTGTTGAAGAGCCGACTTGCTTTGCCCCGAAGAACTCGCCAACTTCGGCAATCTCGCTTCTCTGCAAGTGCCTCATGTCATCTGCAAGGTTGGCAATAACTCCAAAGGCTGAGACAATGCTGCTTAAGTAGTCAACCAAGAATTCTGCCTCAACAATCTGCGTTGAGATTGGAGAAGGCTTTAACCCCAGTTCGGCAAGCGCTTCTTCCTCAAACTTTGCAGGATTGTCAAAAAACAAGGAAGATGCATTGTAAGCGCCGACAGCGCCTGCCATCTTGCCCCTCAGGTTATTGGCAGACTTTTTAATCCTTAAAATAGAGGAGCCTAATCTGCTGACATACTGTGCAATAGCAAAGCCAAAAGTTATGGGCTCTGCGTGCTGCCCGTGGGTTCTCCCGATCTGCAAAGTGTCCTTTTCCCTTAGTGCAAGACTTATCAAGGCTGACTCGAGCTTTAATAATTCAGGCATCAGGGCATTGTTGGCAAAATCCTTGTACCTCAATGCATCAGCTGTTGCAATGATGTCATAGCTTGTTGCTGTGAAATGCACGAAGGGCTTTGCTTCTTCGCTTACCCTTTCCCTTATGCAGTTTGCCAGCGCCCTTATGTTGTGCCTTATTTTGTCCTCTTCGGCATAAACCTGCTCTGCAGCCACCTGCCTGCACGCATTGCTTATTTCCCCTGCTATTTTTTTGGAGCATACCGTGTTTTTGGCAAGCGCATTGGCAAGCGCAGACTCTACCTTTAAGGCATACTTGATAAAAGCGGATTCTGAAAGGTACGGCTGCAGCCTGTCAGATATTTTCCTGTTCCTGCCGTAATACCTGAAGTCCAGGGGGCTTATTGCATCAAACAAGTTTATTCTTTCAGCTGCAGGGTATTTTTCAACAGCCTTGTCAAAATTGACCAGCTGCAGGATTTGCTTTGCCAAGTCGTTATCCAGATTCAGGACTATAACCTTCCTGTTTTTATCCAGAATCTCCTTGACTATGCCGTTTTTCCTGAAAATGCCTATGCATGCGTGCGCCTTTGCAGGCGAGCATTTTAGCCTTGAGGCAATCTCCCTTATGTGGAGATTTTCCCTTGAGAGAAGCTCGAGTATCTGCATGTTTATCTTTGTGAAGATTTCAGGCAGCTCTTTCATGCAGATTAAAAATCGTTCATTATTTATAAACTTTTCTGTTTTTTATATCTATTTGTTCATTTTTAATAGAAGACATTCAACTGGGCAAAATTATTGTCATTTGAAATACTTCAAAAGCCTGCCGTGGATTTTGCCGTTTGAAACTAAGAATTTGCTATGGCGCAGATTCCGCTTGTTGCCGTGCAAATCTGTTATTTTGCCGCCGGCTTCTTCAACAATTAAAAAGCCCGCAGCGACATCCCACTCGTGCGTTGACAGTATCATGTATCCGTCGCATTTGCCGCATGCGACAAGCAAAAGGTGGTATACTGCAGAGCCGAACTGCCTTGTGTCTATAGTCCTGTGCACGAGCTTTTCAAAAAAGCCGACTTTTTCCTTCCTGTTTGCATATGAAAACTCAACCAAAATAAAAGAATGGTCGAGGTTTTTTTTATCAGAAACCCTTATCCTTTTGCCGTTAAGGAATGCGCCTTTTCCCTTCTCGGCAATCGCTGTCATGCAGAGCACAGGGAAGTGCATAACTCCCAGAATTGGCTCGTTTTTGCATTCAAGCGCTATCGATGTGCCGAAAACAGGGATATTGTGCAGGAAATTGTGCGTGCCGTCCAGGGGGTCGATAACCCATTTCCAGTCAGACTTGTTGTCCTCAAAGCCCGTTTCCTCTGAAAGAATGCTGTGGCCTGGGAAGCTCTTTTTTATGATTTTTATGATTGCCTTGTTCGCCTCAATGTCAGCTTTTGCAACAAGGCTTTTGTTGGGCTTTTGCCTGACTGCCTCTTTTCTGCCGTAGTAATGCAAAAGGACTTTTGAGGCTGATTTTGCTGCTGAAATTGCAGTTTTTTTAAAGTTTTCAGAAGCGTGCATTTTTATTAAAACAAATTTTTTAGATTCCCCTCAATCCTTTTTAATACATCTTCGTTCTTCGCCTCAAATTCTTTCCCTGTTATCATTTCATAAGCTGTGATGTACCTTTTTACAGCCTCAATTTTCACATCATCCGGAATTTTGGGGATTGGGCCTTCACCGATAAATCCCCTGCCCGCAAGCCACTGCCTTACATACTCCTTGTCAAGCTTCTGGGGCTCCCCGCCTTTTAAAAATAATTTTTCATAAGTATCATTAATCCAGAATCTTGAGGAGTCAGGCGTGTGGGCTTCATCAATCAGCACAAGCTCTCCGTTTAAAGTGCCGAACTCGTACTTTGTGTCAACCAGTATTAAATTATTTTTTGCAACAAGCTTTGTCCCGAAATCAAACAATTCAAGGCTGGCTTTTTCCATTTTCCTGTAGGTTTTTTCATCAACCAATCCTCTTTTTATTATTTCATTCGCTGAAATGGACTCGTCATGAAAGCCGTGCCCTGCCTTTGTTGTCGGGGTTATAATCGGCTTGCCAAGCTTCTGGTTTTTCCTCAATCCTTCAGGAAGAATGTTGCCGCAGAAATTTCTTACGCCTCTCTCGTAATTGTACCATGCTGATGTTGTTGTAACGCCGGTTATATAGCCTCTTACAATCATTTCAACAGGATAGGGCTTGCACTCATGCACAATCATCACATTTGGGTCAGGAATGCTGATAATATGGTTTTTTATAATTTTTTTAGTTTTTTCAAACCAAAAAGCCGATACTTGGTTAAGGACTTGTCCCTTGAATGGCAGCGAGCACAAAACCCTGTCAAATGCAGAAATCCTGTCAGTTGTTATTATCAGCCTTTTGCCATTTAAAGTGTAATTGTCCCTGACTTTGCCTTCGTATTTTTTTCCTATTTTGAAATTGGTTTTATCCAGGGTATGCTTCAACTGGGCGTTTATGGTGTTGTCGGAGAGCATTTTACCTATTCGCTTCCAAAACTTTTTTTCCCGTTTCCCTTCTGTAAGCAATGAGCTTTTCCTCATATTCATTGTCAATATTCATTATCTCTATTGCGGCAATCGCTGCATTAACTCCGTTGTTTATGCCAACCCACAAGCCATGGCTTGTATGCTTGAGAAAGTTTAGGGCAGCGTCTGCCTTGTCGTCTTTGTCCAAAAGCAATGGGCAGTAAATCACCAGCTCGTCTTTCTTTTCAACAGGCTCGTCGAAATAAGTGAACTCTATATTGACGGATTTTGGATTCGGCTTTTTGTCAAATATAGGTATAATATCAAACCTCTTTAATGTTTCACCGCATTTTTTTACAGCATCGATGTTTTTATCGCCGATTATTGTTACGCTCTCATACTTTTTCATCATCTTGTCGCAGTTCTCAGCAGCAACATCGGCTTTATTTACGCCGACTGCAAGGACAGGAATTCCAGGCGGCATCTGGGCAATTGAAAGCAATGCGTCCAATCCCTGGTAGTTGCCCTCGCAGGGAACGCCAATCACAGGACGAATAACTCTCGCAGCAACAACTCCCGGCAAATGCGCTGCCAATCCAGCGCCTGCAATTATTACTGAATAATCCCATTGGAGTGTTGTGTCAACATCCTCTGGGGTTTTATGTGCAGAGCTTACTCTCAAGTCAAAGTCAACTTTTGCCTTTTTCAGCCCTTTGGCTATTTCATTATAAATTTTCTCATCAGTTTTAGAGCCGAAGATGATTAGTGCTTTGTTCATTTAATCACCTAAAATCTCAAACTCCTGATAATGCTCGTTCACAAGCAGCTCTCTTGCAGCTTTCTCTGCGATTTTTCCTGCCTCTTTTTCATCTGCGTCTATTGACATGCTCCACAAAATTGCTTTCTCGACATTTTTGATATTTTTAAAGCCGAGCCTATTTTTCAATGTTGCTAGTATTCCACTTCCGTCATCATTTATATTCTTTACTAAAATTTTGACATTGCTGTCTTTTGGAATAGAAAAAGTATAGGAATGCTTGTTGGCATTGACCAATATATCAGCCTTGCATATCTGGCTTTTGAATTTTTCTTCGTCTTCTTCAATCAAAAATTTGTAATAATCTGCCCGTTTAACGTCTTTGATTTTATCGAGTCCTATCCTTTGGAGTGTCTGAAGCGCAGTTATCGCAGTAGTGTCAGGCACTTTAAGGCTTACAATCATTTCAATTGTTTTTGGCATTTTAGTTAACTATATATTTTTTCATTGAAACAAAAACATTCATTGCAGGAGCGGGGCTTTCCATAGCCCTTGCATCGCCGATAGAATTATTTTTTAGTTCTATATCCGGCAACTGCCTGATGAAAGACGCCCTTTCAGGATGGGGCATGATTGCCATTACATTGCCTTTTTTGCTGCATATTGCGGCGATATTGTAAATTGCTCCATTGGGGTTTGTTGGGAAACTTTCTTCTATTTTGCCGTCTTTTGCTGAATATTGAAAGATAATCTGCCTGTTTTTTGCTAGTTTTTGGATTAATTCAGCGTCTTTTGTCACGAATCTGCCTTCGCCATGCGCTATGGGGATTGGAATTACTTCGTCTTTTTCGGTGAATTTTGTGAAAGCGCACCTGTCTCTGTCTTCATTGCTTTTTACACAAACCCATGTGCAGTAATAGCCGCTTATGAAAGGATTGATGTTTGGAGCCAGTGCCATTTCCACCTTGTCTTTCAATCCTGGAATCATGCCGCACTCCACTAAAGCCTGTGCTCCGTTGCATATGCCCAAAACAGGCTTGCCGTTCTCGGCCTCTGCTTTTATTACTTTAAAAACAGGGTCTTTTGCTGCAATCACTCCTGCCCTTATCCTATCCTCATAGGCCCATCCCCCAGGTATTACAAAGCCGTCATATTTTTCAATGCCTTTTCTCTCATTCCATCTGACAATCCTGCCGTCCATGCCGGAAGCTAGGACTGCCCTTAGCGATTCCTCTTCGCAGTTGTTGCCTGGGAAGTAGATGACTGCTATGTTTGGGTTTTTCATTTTCTACTCCAGCGCCTCCGCAAACCCTTTTGTCCAAGCCTCTTTCAATTCCGAAATCGGCAAGTCAATTATTTTTTTGTTTTTCCTTGTTATTGTGAGTTTATTTCCAGTTGTTTTTCCCAATTCTGTCAGATTAATCTTGTAAAACCTAAACAAAGTTTTCAATTTTTCAGTGCTCTTTTCCTCAACCTCAAAAATAAAGCCACTTGTTTCTGAAAACAAAGCCTTGTCAGCCCTCAAATCAGTAAAGCCCAAGTCTATTTCTGCCCCGATGTTGCCGTCTGCATCGCCGCCGAGAATCATCTCTGAAACTGTCGTTGCCAGTCCCCCGTCAGAAATGTCATGGCACGACAAAAGCAAGCCTGCATTGATTGCATCTATTACTGCATAAATCATGTTTCTTTCCTTTTCAAAGTCAATTATAGGCACTACTGCCCCGATTTCATTGTTCATATCATAATAAACAGAGCCGCCTAATTCATCTTTCCTATCGCCAATCAAAAATAATGCCGAGTTTTCTTTCTTGAGCTTCATTGTGATTGCCTTGCTGTAGTCTTTCAGTATCCCAATGCACGCGATTACAGGGCTTGGGTCGACTGAATTTCCTGACGCTGACTCATTATAGAAGCTCACATTTCCTGAAATCACAGGCACAGGGTATTTTGTCCCTTTCAGGAACAGATTTTTTGCAGCATCAGCAATGCCCCTTACGCCTTCATAAAAGTCATAAAATGCCTCGGGCTTTTCAGGATTGCCGTAGTTCAGGCAGTCAGTTAAAGCCGAAGGAATTGCGCCGACAGCAGCAACATTCCTCATTGACTCAGCGACTGCATTCACAGCGCCCCAGTAAGGGTCAATCCTGCAGTACCCTGGGTTGCAGTCTGTCTTTAACGCAATTCCAAAAGCAGAACCATCAACTGCTTTCACCACTCCTGCATCTGCATAGCCGCTTTCAATGACAGCATTGCCCATGACGCTTGTGTCATAATGCTTGTACGCCTTTGCCTTGCTCGCGACATTAGGGTGCCTTAAGACAGAAAGCAAAACTTTGTTATAATCTTTTGGCTCTTTTAAATTAGGCTCCTTGAAGCTCCTTTTCGGCTCCTTTTTTTGCCGTTCATACTTTATACCCTGAGTCACAACTTTTATCGGGACATTGCATACAATTTTCCCGTTGTGGCGCAGAATATAATCCTGCTGCTTCGTGACTTTTCCTATGACAAAAGCCCCTGCGCCCAAGCTGATTTGGGGCAGCTCAAAATCCTCATTATAGATTTTCAGCAGTGTTTTAGTAAATTCAGGCGGGCAAATCCAAGTGAACCTTTCCTGCGTTTCAGAGCATGCAATAATGTAAGGCGGCAGGCTTTGCATTGAGACATTAACTCTGCCCAAGTCAATGTCAGCGCCGAAATCTGCTTCCGAGCAAAGCTCGGACGTGCTGCACATAATCCCGCCTGCACCCATATCCTTAAAGCCAAGCTGCACTCCCTTATTTCTTGCATCTTCAAAAACAGCGTAAGAAGCCCTTATGATAACATTTTTCAAAAATGGGTCAGGAACCTGGACAGCTCCCCGGTTGCTTTCCCTGTTTTTCTCGTCCAAAATCAATGATGCAAAAGCCGCTCCTCCAAAGCCTGAGTTGTCAGTTGCCTTGCCAATAATTATGATATCATAGCCTTCTGCATTTTTAGGGGCATAGCTGTGGATTATATCTTTTTCCCTGACAATGCCCAAGCACACGACATTAACAAGGCAGTTTTCATCAAAAGAGTCATTGAAATATATATCGCCGCATATGTTTGGAATGCCAACAGCGTCTCCATATGCTGCAATTCCGTTTATGACTTCGTTTGCTATGTACTTGACTTTGTTTTTATTCTTGCCATTCGGGTTTCCGAATCTTAATGGGTCTGCTACAGCAATAACCTTTGCGCCCATGCAGAGCACGTCCCTTATAATGCCTCCAACTCCTGTTGCAGCTCCTTCATATGGAACGACTTGAGATGGATGGTTATGGCTTTCATGGCTTACTACAATTCCATACCTTTCATTCCCTATATATCCCAGCTCAACAATGCCTGAATCCTCAACAGGGCCCAGAATTACGTTTGGGGCTTGCGTTGGAAGCAGTGCCTTCAGTACAGCCCTGCTGCTCTTGTAGGAGGAATGCTCACTCCATTGGGTGTTGAAAATGTAAAGCTCCGTCAATGTAGGGTTTCTGCCAATCAATTCAACAACTTTTTTTACCTCGAAAACGCTCAGGGAGATGGCATTTTTCCTTAAAAATTCAGAAATCTCGCTGTCGGACATTGCATTTATGCCTATCTGCTCAGCTTCAATGCCACCCATTTTACCACAATTGTTTGTATAGGGGGCTGGTTTAAATAGGTTATGGAATTGTTTAAATTCCAGAACCTCCGAAAATTTAAAAATTTCCTATAGGTTATTGTTTATCTTAAGGTAAGGCATGAAGCGGCAATGCCCAAAAACATATAGTTATTATTAAGTAGTGACAAAATAGAAAGATTTAAAAAGGGGCTGCTTTGATGGGTCATACATGGAAAACTTGATTTTTGTAAAGGAAGCGGCTGAACTTGCCCATAATGTATTGCTTTCGTCTTCTCCTGTTAGCGAAGTGCTTTGGATAAGAAAAACATGTGCTTATACTAGGGCATTATATACAAATATTATAAGCCCTGAGTTGGAAAATTTATATCTTTATTTTAAAGGAGATGTTATAAGTGAAAAATCTGAAAAATATCTACCAATTGGCAATTTGGAACATCTTGTTCGCCGTGTTGAAACAGAACAAGAGAAAGCCGCGGTAGTGCACTGGTGCAAAGAGGACTTTGAGCGACTGGAACCCCTTATAGAAAGCAGAAATGGATGGAATCTTTTGAAGCAAGACACCGCTCGTGGCACTTATGCAGTCCACACTTATTCACCTCCACAATAGGGCTTGCCGTTTTGACTAAAACAGCAAAATTTTGAAGAAAGCTTTAAAAACAATACAAAAATCCGCATAAAAAATGAACGAGCATAATTTGAACGAAGTGATTGTTGAGATTCTTGGATTGAGTAATGTGAGGACTGCACAGGATTTTCTTAATATGGCGCTGGAGCACAAGACGGTTTGGCTGCTGCATGGGCTTCGAGAAAATGTCCCGTTTGAACTGGTCCCAAAAGGTGATTTGTATGTGTTAATGCCAAATGGTAGCTCTAGATATCATGTAGATTCCAAAATTGAAGAGGTGCCCAAAAGAAAAGGTGAATTTGGCGGGAGTGGAACCTATGAGCAGGCAGTTGAACATATTGTTGAAGCAGTAAAGAAAGGCATTAAAACAAGTGAGGAAACATCATTTAACTCCATATTTTTTGACGAGCCTGTAAAAGAAGCATTGAGAAGAAAGATGGATGGGGGGGGCGTGTATAATGACGGCTTGGTTCATGTGAATCCTGTAAAGCTTCCTGTCCGCAATGCTGGGCTGCTTACAATTCACCAATTTTATGTACAACCTCGCCAACAAGGTAGACGGAGCCAGACACAACAACTAAGTCTCCCTTACTTATGATTTTTTTGGCGTAAGCCAATGCTTTTTTAGGATTATTGATTATTTTTGTATTTATTTTTTTATTCTTATTAATTTTGTTAAAAATGCTTAATAATTCTTTTGGCTTTGCCGCCTTCTCGTTTTTTGACTTTGTAAATACCACTGCCGAAGCAAGCGGGCTTATTGTTTTCAGCATTATCCTAATATCTTTATAATTCTGGATTCCAACAACAAAAACAAAATTTTTTATATTTTTTCGTTTTTTGATTAAATATAATTCTTTCTTTAAAACTTCAAACCCGCTTGGATTGTGGGCGCAATCAACCAGAACATTTTGAGAAATGAATTGGAATCTTGCAGGCCATTTTGTTTTTTTTATTCCATTTTTTATTTTATTTTCACTTATTTTTATTGGATTGTATTTTTTCAAAATTTCAACTGCTGTCAATGCAATATCTTTATTTTCTTGTTGAAATTGTCCGTTCAAATAATCAAATTTTACATTGCCAAATTTTTTAGCCAAAAACAGCGGCGAATTCCTTTCTTTTGCAGTTTTTTTGATGACTTTCAAAGCATTGCCTTTTGCTCCTGCAACAACAGGCACATTATTTTTGATTATGCCTGCTTTTTCAAAGGCGATTTTTTCAATTGTGCTGCCCAGCAAATCAGTGTGCTCCAGACCTATGTTTGTAATAACAGAAACCAGCGGAGTTACAACATTTGTTGCATCAAGCCTGCCCCCTAAACCAACCTCCAAAACAGCAAAATCAACATTCTTTTCCCTGAAATAAAGAAAAGCCATTGCAGTTGTTATCTCGAAAAAGCTCTGGTTTGTTATGAATGGCTTGATTTTCAGGAAATATCCAACAATCTCTTTGTCTGTTATAAAATCACCATTGATTCTTATTCTCTCGTTGAATTTCTTTAGATGAGGGCTTGTGTAAAGCCCAACTTTGTACCCAGCTTCCTTTAGAACATAAAAAATCATTGCACATACACTGCCTTTTCCGTTCGTGCCTGCAACGTGGACGCATTTTAAATTTTTCTCAGGGTTGCCTATCTTATCAAGAAGATTTTTTATCCTTTCAAGCCCCAGCCTTATCCTCGGGCTTTCCAGGCCATAAAGGTACTTTAATGTTTTTGCATAGCCCATAGCAGCCCTAAATTTTCAATAAATTAATAAAGTTTGCCAAAAGAGGGACTGGAATGCCGAAGCTTGATGACAAAAAGGCAAAGAACGCCATTTCTGCTCTGGCGGTCCTGGCTCTTGCTGTTCTTGGAGTGAAATACTTAATTGAAAGAAGGGTGGACCTGATTTTTGATGCTGCCGCCTCGCTGGCTATAATAGGCATTATGCATAAATTCCATGAAAAACTCAACCAGGACTATAAAAGCTACTTCCTTGTTGCTTTCACATTGATACTGCACGACTTGTTTCTCTACGATACAATGCCGCTTGGAATAAAATTCGAGCATTACATGCATTTTGCAGGCGGATTCGCAATTGCGATTTTCACGGACAGGCTTTTCAGGGAAAGGCTGCCAAAGCCGAAAAGGCTCTTGCTGCTGGTGCTTTTTGCGCTTGGAATAGGCGTCATTGCTGAAACTATAGAGTGGGGCGGCTACAAAATTCTCGGGCTTGGGGAGGGCTTCTTCAAATACGGCGCCGGAGACGAAGGCGGCTGGGACAATTCAATTCTCGACCTGATTTTCAACGGCATTGGGGCATCGGCAATGGCTGTGTCAACTCTTTTCAGGAAAAAAGCAAAATCATGAATCCCGCTTTCTCCAGCCAAGCAATAAGTATAAAAACACAAAAATAACCCTAAGCGGAAATGGATTGCATTAAAAAAGAGCATAAAAAGTTCAGCAAAAATTCCTATGCTTCTTTCGCCTTAGGCTGCGACATCGGCGGCACAAACGCAAAGATCGGGATTTTCGGGGTTAAAAAAAAGCCGGAATTGCTTGTTTCCTTCCGCTTCAAGAGCAAGGAGCTCAAAAACATTTACTCCGCCGTAAATCATTCATTGGACTGCATGGAAAAAGAACACGGCATAAAAATAACCAAAGCCTGCTTTGGCGCTGCCGGCGCCGTCTCCCCTAAAAGGGATTATGTGCATCTGACAAATGCAAAGCTTGACTTGTCAGCAAAAGGGTTTGTTAGGAAAACAGCGTTAAAAAAAATATTGCTGATAAACGATTTTGAGGCAGTAGGCTATGGAATAAACATACTTTCAAAAAAAGGCATAAAAACAATAAAAAAAGCCGGGAAAATCCCGAAAGCTCCTGTTGTTGCCATAGGCGCAGGCACCGGGCTCGGCAAAACGCTGCTTATTTATGATGTTAAAAAAAATATGTATATTCCCATGCCATCGGAAGTCCACCACGCTTATTTTGCGGCGCAGAACGAGCATGAGCTAAAACTGGCGGATTTCATTAAAAAATGCAGGAAGATAAAGTTTGCAACAAACGGGGATGTCTTATCGGGAGAAGGCCTGGAAAACATATATCTTTTCCTGAGGCAAAGCAGGAAATTCAAAGAAACCAAATTCACGAAAGAGATTGGCAGGTCAAAAACCAAGCCTGAGCTGATATCAAAATACAGAAAAATTGATAAAACATGCAAAGAGACGTTTAAAATATTCAAAACAGCTTACGCAAAGTTTGCCAAAAACATGGCTCTTGATGCGCTTGCTTTTGGCGGTGTTTACATTGCAGGAGGCATAGCGCAGAAGAATACCGATATTTTTGACAGGGAGTTTGTGAAAATTTTTGGGCAAAGCGATAAGATGCGGGATATTTTAACGAGAATGCCGATTTACCTGATAACAAACTATGACATAGGGCTGCTTGGGGCTGGATTTGCAGGAGCTAAATTTTTGTAAAAATGAAAGAGCATAATTGCATATTTTCAGTATTCGGCGCAACAGGCGACCTGGCAAACAGGAAGCTTTTGCCTGCCCTGTACTACCTCGAGCAGGAAGGATACCTAAAAGAAGGCTTTAAGATAGTGGCAATAGCAAGAAAGGAAAAAACAGACGGGCAGTACAGGGAAGAGGCAGCTGATTCAATAAAAAAATTCTCCAAAAGAAAGGTAAAAGACGATGTCCTTAAAAAGCTTGTTTTAAGGATTTATTACCATCGGCTTGAATTCTCGGATTCGGCAGCTTATATCGGGCTGAAAGAGGTTATAGAGAAGCTTGCCGGCGGCAAATGCACGAAATGCGACAGAATTTTTTACCTTGCAGTGCCGTCCTATTTTTTTGGCGCAATTATCAACAGCCTCAAAAGGCTGAAGCTTGCTGAAAGGGAGCGCCCAGGCAGGCCCTACAACAGGGTTATGTTTGAAAAGCCTTTCGGGCACGGCTTGAAATCTGCAAGGGAGCTCAACAGTGTGATAACAAAAGTGTTTGCAGAGAGCCAGATTTACAGGATAGACCACTACATGGCAAAGGAGCTTGTGCAAAATCTCATAGTTTTGAGGTTTGCAAACGGCATTTTTGAGCCCTTGTGGAACAAGGAGTACATAGACCATGTGCAGATTACTGTTGCCGAAAGCCTTGGCGTTGAAAGCAGGGGAGAGTACTATGACAATGCAGGCGCTGTCAGAGATGTCATGCAAAATCATATGATGCAGTTGCTTACACTCGTTGCCATGAGCGCTCCAAAAAGCCTTAATGCTGATGACTTAAGGAGCGAAAAAGTCAGGGTTTTGGAGGCTATTGCAAAAATGAGCAAAAAAAATGCAGCAAAGGCTGCTGTCCTTGGGCAATATTCGCATGGGGAGATAAATGGGAAAAAAGTTATCAGCTACACTGATGAAGAAGAGGTAAGCAAGGACTCAAAAACAGAGACATATGCTGCATTAAAGCTTGAAATAAGCAACGAGATGTGGAAAGGAGTGCCATTTTACTTGAGGACAGGCAAAAGGCTCAAGGAAAGGGCGACAGAGATAGTGATAGTATATAAAAATGACTTGTCAAGGCTGTTTCAAAATTCTGATGCTGTGAATAACATGATGGTGATAAGGGTCCAGCCTTATGAAGGCATAACCCTGCAGTTCAACGCGAAAGTGCCCGGCAACAAAGTATTAATAGACAATGTGAACATGGATTTCTGCCATGAGTGCAAGTTTGGGCCAAATTCGCCAGAGGCTTATGAAAGGCTGCTTTATGACGTTATGATTGGGGACCATACATTGTTTACAAGCTGGGAAGAGGTTGAAAACGCATGGCATATTTTTGATATTTTGATAGGCGCATTTAAAGGTAAAAAGCCGCATAAGTACGGGGCAGGAACATGGGGCCCGGAAGAAGCCGATAAATTGATACAGGGAGATGGTAGGAAATGGATTGGACCAAGTAAGCCTGCTTATGCGGAGCAATTGGAGAAGATGTACAAGCAATAACAATGAAAATCTATGACTTGTCGCCGGAAATATCAGAAGATATGGCTGTTTATAAGAACAAAATAGAAAAAAAGCCAAAACTTATTGCCACAAGAACTTTAGGAGAGGGCGCAAACGAGTCGAAGCTTGAGATTTATGTGCATACCGGCTCCCACGTAGATGCTCCATATCATGTTTTACAGGATGGAAAAACAATTGAGAGAATTCCATTGGACAGGTTCATGGGCAAAGCAATAGTTTTAGATTTCACAAAAGTGAAAGGTGCAATAACAAAAAACAATTTTAAAAACGTTAAAATACAAAAAAATGAGGTTGTTTTGCTGAAGACAAAAAATAAAGCTGAAAGAATGTTTAACCCAAACTTCACTTATCTTGAAAAAACAGGTGCAGAATATTTGGCTTCAAAAAAAATCAAGGCTGTTGGAATAGATAATCTTGGAATTGAAAGAAGCCAGCCAAATCATGAAACGCACAAGATATTATTAAAAAACAATATTCTGATATTTGAAGGCTTGGATTTGAGCAAAGTGAAGCAAGGCAGGTATTTTTTCCATGGATTGCCTTTGAAGATAAGGAAAGGTGATGCGAGTCCTGTTAGGGCTGTTTTACTTGACTAAATGTTTTCTGTACTCGACAACATTTTTTAATCCAAGTGCCCTCGCTTTATCAAAATCTGCTTGATTTGTAAAACCAAAAGCGCGATAAGACCTCCCCACAACCATCGCGTCCGTAGGGAACAAATGGCTTTCTTGATGTACCTCCCCCGGTCCAGAAAATTCATAGCCAGGATAAACCACGGTTGCTATAAGCCTGGTATTGGATGGGACAGATACCCCAGGCGCAATTACAGTTCCGCCATTGATGTAAGTATCTCTTTTTGAGGGTTCTATTGTAACGTCGTCAGATATTATGCAGTCTCTTAACCTTGCAGCTCCGGCTACACTCCTTGCCCCAAGGTAGACTCTATTCAGCTCTGCACCTCCCTTAACAGAAGAATATTTCTCCAGGTCTGAATCGTTAATTGAAGTATCCGGCTCAATTGTAACCCCCCTTCCTACGAAAATGTTCTTGCCTAAATTAACCCTGCCTGAGTATAGGAGCTTGTCAAGTGTAACCCCGCTAACACGCTTACGCAATGTTTCAATATGTATCCACGCATTATGTTTTTTGTCATGATGGTATTTTTTTGATTTAGGTGAGTATTCTGCTGTCTCAAGTATTCTGCATAATGAATTAAACTTGCCGGACAAAGCATCAGGAAAGGTTGTCAGGAAAGCACTTAGTGTTCCAAGGTCCCCCCATTCATCTATAGGGATTGTATGCACATAGCGTCTTGAATCAACAAGCTTCTTAAGCAGCACTCGGGCCATATCAAATTCCCCATGGGCTCTTGCTTTTGCTACCCAGCTTTCTTTTGCTATTTTAGCCAAGCCACCTGCATCAAAAATATATCCGCCTGTGTTTATTGGGATTCTTTTGCCAGATAAGTCTTCGGAAGGCAGATAACCAAATGCCCCCCTTATCTCGTCGTCTGTCTTTGGCTTTTCTTCGACTTTTAAAGCCCTGTTTTGCGCGTCGACAGCCACCACGCCATAATTGTCTATGGCAAACCTTGCAGGAACCCTTGTGGTCAGTATTGAAACTAACGCTCCGGATTTCCTGTGCTCCTCCATCAATCTTGAAAAATTATGGTCATACAGATTATCATTGGCAAGGCATAAGACATCTCCTTTTAGCTTTCGATTCACTATATAAGAAAGAACGGCATCTCCGCTTCCCCTGTTTCTTGAGTCTTCAGCAGGATCAGAATATTCTATATGAACCCCGTAACGGCTTCCATCGCTGAACCTTCTGGATAGTGGAACCCTGTTGCCTTTGTCCTTTACAACCATGTGTATCTTTCTAATTTTTGCGTCTTTGAACTGGAATATCTGCCCTTCAGCGATTGGTACCCCCATCACATAAACAAGGCCTTTTGTGTTATAATCATCCAAACCGCTAAGAAGAAATGGCCATAATCTTGTTCCTTCCCCCGCAGCCGTTTGCATACCACTGGATTTTCTTGCCATGAATTTTTGATATACACATCAATTTAAAAACCTTTCTATTTTAACTACTAGAAAGAAATGACAAATATTTGATGGTAAATTATTTAAATTCCAATTAAACTAACTTATTCTTATGAAAATCAGTTTTATCGGCCTGGGAAGAATGGGCTTCAACATGGTTTTGAACTTGAAAGACCACAAGATTCCTGTTGTTGCATACAACAGAAGCCCTGAGCCTGTGAAAGAGATAAAAAAGCATGGTGTTGAGGTTGCTTATTCAATAAAAGAATTGGCTGGAAAGCTGCCAGAGCAGAAGATTATTTGGATAATGGTTACAGCTGGCAAGGCCGTTGATGCTGTGATAAAGGAATTGCTGCCGTATTTAAAAAAAGGCGACATTGTGATAGATGGAGGCAATTCTTTCTATAAGGATTCTGTAAAAAGATACAATTATTTAAAAAACAAAAACATTCATTTTCTTGACATTGGAACAAGCGGAGGCTTGTCTGGAGCAAGATACGGGGCTTGCCTTACAATAGGGGGAGACAAAAATATATTCAAAAAAATAGAGCCTGTCTGCAGGGCTGTATCCGCCAAAAACGGCTATGCCTACTTGGGCGGCGCAGGGGCAGGGCACTTTGTAAAGATGGTTCACAATGGAATAGAGTACGCATGGCTGCAGGCTCTTGGGGAAGGGTTTGAGATTATGCACAAGGGCCCATACAAAAACCTTGATTTCAGGAAAATAGCCACAGTTTGGAAGAATGGCTCAATCATACAATCAAGAATGATGGAATGGGCGGAAGACGCCTTCAAAAAGGATGCAAGGCTAAGCAAAATTGAAGGCGTTGCCGGAGGCGGAGAGACAGGCGAGTGGACAGTTAAGACTGCAAAAGAGTTTGGAGTAAGGGCTGATTCAATTAAACTGGCGTTAACCGAAAGAAAAAAATCAAAGAAAAAGCCGAGGTTTGCAGGCAAGGTTGTCGCTGCTTTGAGGAATGAGTTCGGGGGGCATGGGGTTGTGAAGAAGGGGGAATAACAATGAAAAGGAAGGTTATTACTTCGAAAATAAAGAGGGGTAGTTTGATAAAATATGCATTGGACGGTGTCAAGAGAAAATATTTTGATATAATAAAGAGAGAGCTTAGACAGGTTTTGAAAGATATGTCTGGAATTTATGCACTTTACAAAGGGGATAGATTAGTATACGTGGGGTTAGCAACTGACATTTATTGGAGGATGAAAGGGCATTCAAAAAGCCATAGGTTAAATTGGGATACTGCAAGCATATTTATTATAAGTAAATTAAAATATCTAAGGGACGTAGAAACCGCCATAGTTAGAATTGCTAAACCAAAGTATAACGATATAAGTGGAAGAGTAGGTAACGAGCATTACCTAGAACGAGTACTCAAAAAGCGAGTAAGAGAGAAAAACAGAAAGTTAAGAGAAAAACAAAAGAAAAAAGATAAAGAGTTAGTGGAATTGGAACAAGAGATAAAAATTATAAAGAAAACCGTGAAATAAACTTAAATTGTGGAGTTAATAGGTGGTTGGGATTAATTAAACTATCCTCTGAAACCTAGTCTATAAGGCATAGAAATATTTAAATAATGATAAGGAAAAATTATGAACTAGATGGTTAATCTACAATTAATATTAGTGATATTATTCATAATTCTTGTTATTTTAAATTCTTTTCACATTTATCAATCTTTTAAATATTGGAAGAGTAGAGACAGATGGAAAAAACAAAAGTTTACCTTTTACATAAATCTTGTCTTTTATATTGTTTTAGTTACTGTGGCAGTTCTATGGTGGTTTGATTTTCTTCTGTTTTATCCTCTAATAGGTGTAGTGTCTCTTTACGTTACATCTCTAGGGTATATAGCATTAGTTAAAAGAATAAAAAAGAAATATGATAAGGAACAAGACATCACCGAATCTCAATTTTTAGGATATTTAATATTTTTTAGTCTAGTTTTATTTCTGTATATACTATCTTTTTCAAACTTTTATATTCATCAGATACCACTTGGAAAATCATTTGATGGATATTTTACTATAAAAGATACTTCAAGAAATCCATCTGTTGAAATGGTGTACCCAATAAAATTTGGAGACTCATTTTACTACAGTGGTTATACTTTTTTCTCTATGGAATATGGGGATTTTAAAGCAAGGGGTTTATTAAAATTAATTGCATTACTTGAATTATTCACTGCTCAAATTGCAGTCATTATTTTTATTGGTATAATAGCTGGATACGCACTTCAACGGTTAGTACTAAATGATTAAAATGAATAAAAGGTCGGAACTAGTAACTATTTTTATTTTATTAGTTGGGTTAGCAATTATTATCATTAGTTATGAAGGGTACATATCTACTAGGGATTATGTAGGAGATGAATCTACCAAAGTGGCTTATAACATCAAAAGCAAAAGTCCTTCATGTAACCTGTATGCAATCGTAATTAATAATAGCAATGTTCGTCTATTTGTTGATGAGAAAGAAGCAACAAATGCTAATTTTACTATAAGCCCGTTATGCCATTAGCGACTAAGAACATAAAATATTAAGATACTCAAAGTTAATATTCCAAACAAAATTGTCGTAGTAAAAAAATTTTCTTCATCAGAAATAAATCTTGTATACCAACCCTCATTAGAAGACCTATGCGTATGCCCATTAGCCATTTAATTAACCTCTTTTAACTAGTTTATCTTTCAAAGGGGAAGTATATAAATCTTTCCAAAATTCCCAAAACTTCATATTTTTCATTTTACTTACTAAGGAGTTAATACATATTATATAAGGTTTTCTTTTTTAAATGAATTAAGGTCGTCCCATATTCAAATTTAATTTTTGCCCGTTCATCAAGTACATACCATATCCACAAGACTTAACAGCTCCTAAAACCGCAACCCTTAAATATAAAATGCCCTTTCTTTTCATCACCTATAGGGGGTACTTTTTCTCAAAAACCCGATTCTGAACCATTTTTGTATACTATAATGGCAATATTTATATACTATAAACTATGCCCAAATTTCTTGATATGGATTTTAAAAACAAGGACGTAATATCAATCAACGACTTCTCAAAGGAAGAGCTTTTGCACATTCTCAAGGTTGCAAGGCAGATGGAGCAGAAGCCGAAAGGCAACCTCCTGAAGGGAAAAATCCTCGCAACATTGTTCTTCGAGCCCTCGACAAGGACAAGGCTGAGCTTTACTTCAGCAATGGAGCAGCTTTCAGGGGAAGTGATTGGATTCTCAAATGCAAACACAACCTCAATACAAAAGGGCGAGTCGCTTTGGGACACTTTAAAGATGACGGAGCAGTACGCTGATGTCATTGTAATAAGGCATCCATTGGAGGGAAGCGCGAGGCTTGCTGCAGAAGCGGCTTCCATACCTGTGATTAATGGAGGCGATGGAAGCAACCAGCACCCGACACAGACCCTTCTTGACCTGTACACCATACAAAAAGTGAAAGGCAGGCTGGAAAACCTGCACATTGGCTTTGTGGGCGACTTGAAATACGGCAGGACTGTCCATTCCCTCGTCATCGCATTGTCGCATTTCAACCCAACTTTCTACTTCATAGCGCCTGACGAATTGCAGATTCCGGAAAACTATCTTGACGAGCTGTTCCGCAAAAAAATCAAGTACTTCAGGACAAGCGACTTGAACAGGTTCGGAAAGGAAATTGACATATTGTACGTCACAAGGATACAAAAGGAGAGGTTTCCAGACCCGCTGGAGTACGAGAAATTCAAGGGTGTTTACAGGATTGACAATGAATTTTTGCAGCATGCCAAAAAAGACATGAAAATAATGCATCCATTGCCAAGGATTGATGAAATCGACAAGAGCGTTGACTCAACGCAGCATGCAGCATACTTCGAGCAGGCTGCAAACGGCATTCCGGTAAGGAAGGCGCTGCTTGCTTTAGTGCTGGGAAAGGCAAAGTAAATGGCAAGAAAAAAATACTCAAAAAGGAAGGAAAGGGCAAGGAAAAAAGAAAAAATAAAGGCTAAAAAAGCAATTGCAATCCCAAATGAAGAGATAAAAAGAGAGCTTAAGATAAGCGCAATAGATGAAGGAACTGTCATAGACCACATTCCGACAGATGCGACTTTCAAGGTTGCCGAGATTCTTGACCTGGAAAACCACCAGGGCATTGTGTCAATAGCAACCAACCTGCAAAGCAAGAGGATAGGAAAAAAGGGCATCATCAAGGTGGGGGGCAAAAGCTTAACTCAGGCAGAAGTCAGCAAGATAGCAATTGTAGCGCCTGATGCAACAGTCAACATAATCAAGAATTATGACGTAAAGGAGAAAATCAAGGTAAAAACCCCCGATGTCATTGACAATGTCGTCAAG